>Ga0207013_1011_pt3 | contig 25415 bp, 24 predicted proteins | sample Alteio_BWMinCont_55_FD_153501 | JGI IMG/M metagenome (GOLD analysis project Ga0207013, IMG submission 153501) | Enriched cells from forest soil in Barre Woods Harvard Forest LTER site, Petersham, Massachusetts, United States -... | ecosystem: Environmental > Terrestrial > Soil > Temperate forest >...
CCCCTCGATGAAGAAGCTGATCTCGCGGCGGCTCGTGATTGTGACGTCGTAATCAATCTTGCTGGCGAATCAATCGCCGGCCCTCGCTGGAGTGAAGAGCGCAAGCAAGAGATTCGTGAATCTCGCATTCATTACACGCGTGAATTGGTCGATGCCGTAGCGACTTCGACAAAACTGAAAGTATTTATGTCGGCCTCAGCTGCTGGTTTTTATGGCGATCGCAGATCTGAGGTGCTCACCGAAGAATCTCCTCGCGGTGAAGGTTTTCTCGCCGATGTCTGCGCAGCGTGGGAGTCTGAGGCAAAACGTCTCGGCACCAGTGGCGGTAGAAGAATTGTTTTATTACGCACTGGCATTGTGCTTGATCGAAATCACGGAGTTCTGGGTGAACTTGAGCCGCTCTATCGCATTGGCGCCGGTGGCACGGTCGGGTCGGGCGAGCAGTTTATCAGCTGGATTCATATTCAAGATTGGGTGAGCGCTGTCGTCTGCACGCTTGAGAACTCAAATATTCAAGGTGCCGTAAACCTTAACTCTCCTGAACCTGTTACCAATCGTGCTTTCAGTCATTTGTATGGCGAACTAATTCGCCTGCCCATTCAAGTGCCAGCGCCGACGATTGCTGTTCGCTTGGCCCTTGGCGAGCAAGCTTCACTAGTTCTCGACAGCCAAAATATGCGCCCACAAAAGTTACTCGATCATGGCTTTCGGTTTAAATTTGACTCACTCAAAGATGCACTCAGAGATCTCTATGAATACGAAACTCGCGAAGGTAAGATTTACGAACTCTTCACGTCGACTCAGTGGATACCCGCTTCGCTTGACGAGGTCTTTTCATTTTTTAGCGATGAAAAAAATCTCGAAAAACTAACTCCTAAACTTCTCAAATTTAAAGTTGATAAAAAATCGACGCAAAAAATCATGAAGGGCACACTGATTGACTACAATCTACGAATTCACGGAGTGCCTGTGCGTTGGCAATCTAAGATCGAAGATTGGTCACCACCGAATCAATTTGTCGATCGACAGATGTTTGGCCCTTATCGCCTTTGGCACCACACTCACACCTTTGAAGCGCTTGCTGGCGGCGTGTTGATGAAAGATTTTGTGCATTATCGGTTACCACTTGGTCCTATCGGGCGCGCATTCGGTTTGCGTTTTGTTAAGAAAGATGTCGAGAACATTTTCACCTTTCGACGGCAGGTGATCCGCGAAATGTACGTGTAGAAAAAATTTCGTTCAAAATCACCGCAAGCAAAGTTCGATCAGTTCTCGTACTCGCATCTGTTCAACAGTAAGATGGCACCTTGATTGCTTTAGTAAAGTTCACAGGAGCAAACAACTTGTGAACTACGTACAAAGAAATTGTAACGTGTCGTTTCGCATGCGCGCATTTTTTGCGACAATCAGCACCACTTTGACTATTTTTTTACCCCTTATCGGATGCGCTTCACCGGTTGAATTTAGTACGAAAAGTAACCCACCACCAAAAACGCAACCGACGGATGCGAATAAGGCCCAAGATGAGCCGTCAGACACTCCCCTTGAACCTATCTTAGTTACAGCTCAACGCCCAGGTGTCGTCACCGAAGACATCGCCATTCACCCGAAGTTTGTACCCCCAACGATGACGACCCAGTTAATTTGCGACAATGGTCTTTTGACTTACACCCGTCCGTTGCGATTCATTTTTATGGTTGATGATTCAAGCTCAACCTTAAAACGCCGACTGTCTCCGGGCACAGATCCGAATTTCATTTTTCGTCGCGATTCAATTTTGAATTTCATTGATAAATATAAAAACAAAACCAACTTTAGCTACTCGTTCGGACGCTTTGCTCGAAACTCCTCCAGCTTTTATAACTACGCCAGTGAGAATCCAAAGCATTCAGATAGCGCCTATTTCGGCACGGCCGATGAAGTGTCGATAGCCGTTGAAAAATATGTAGCCAATATTCAACATGGCGGCGACACGCCCTTTCGCTCAGCCCTGACCACTATCGATCGCCTGATCGAGTCTGATACGTCAGCTACTGAAACTAACTACATTGTTGTGTTTTTATCCGACGGCGCACCAACAGATCTGAATGGCAAAGTTCTCGACAAAAATGGTGTGAGTCGAAAATTGGCCGAACTTGTGGCCGACATTGTGGCCGACTCGAGTTTACACGAACACAAAGTTCAATTTAATGCGATTTACTTTGGTCCACAGAGCGGAATCGTCGACACCGATTTAAAGTTTCTGGCCGAAGATGCCATTAAAAACCTAAAAGTAATGACCACTGTCGGTAGCGGTCAATTTGTCGACACCAACAAAATGTCTGTTGGTGAAACATTAGATATTGATGATGTCGTGAAAGTTCGTGCTAATTCTTGCGATGACGACGGCGCAACCCTACAAAGGTTGCAATCGGCAAAAGCAGAACCATCAGACTTGCCAGCCCCGCGTGCTGCTCAAACGGAGTAGCCTGAGGCGACAACATTGCGTGCGCACTTGAACCACCACATCCACCCATCTTAGCGGTCGGTGCGGTGTCGCCTGCTGAACCGGTTGACTGCGAAGTCACTCCACCGGGCGACGGTGCCGGAGACACAGGTGTCGGTGTGGGCGCCGGAGTGGTCGTTGCAACACGAATATTCATATCAATACATGAATGATAAAATGAGGGAGCAGCCGGATTTTCTTCCATACTCTGAATCAGCTGCAAAGTGCAGTTCTCACACGGAGTCATCGGCAGAGTGACAGTCGTCGTATATTCATGCGGCAAAGTGCCACCTTGAACATCGGCCACTTCTATCAATCGATTGGCATCAAAGTTGAGATCGTTCGCAGGAGAAAAATTAATATAGTAGCGACCCGGATGATCGATGGTCTCTTCAAATTTCAATGTCACGGATTGCCCAGGTGTATAACTCAAAGCGGTGGTCGCTGGCTTTGGCTTTAAATTTCCACAAGGGCCTGCGGGGGTTTTATTACCATCGTTACCGATTATGCCCGCATCGCGCGGTGGCGGATTGACAAATCGCGAATGGCCGAACGCGACTGCAGACAAAAATAATGAACCAACTATAACTAATTTCCTCATTGTGCTGCTCCACTATTGTTCGTTGTTGTTGTTGTTCGCAATGGCTGCCGAAGTTTCTGCAACACCGATACATGCCGTATAAGTTTCTGCCAGGGCCTGATCAAGAGTATCGGCTGTCGCCTGAATCGGCGAACTTCCGTTTTCGTTGACCTGACGGTAAACGCATGTGTACTCATTAAAATTGTAGTGGCTTTCACAAGTATCACCTACGCATTTTTTTGCAGCAGCAGATGAATCAAACGTAAAGACTTGACCGGTCGGGCAAATTTTTGCTCCAGAAGACACTGTCGAACCAACAGTCACGCAATCAAAACTGGCTTCTTGACCATCAGAAGTTTTGCCGGTTTGCGAGAACGCCTTCTCGATGCATGTGTACTGTATCGATTTTTTGCATGAATCTACCGTCACAGCATGCGGCTGCGTATGCGCCAATCGATTTTGTAGAACCGCGAGAGGCGTCGACATAGTTTCGTCAGGATGCGATGCCTGACCGAAATTCAGATACCCCAAGCCACATACCGAGAGTATGGCTAAGGTTATGATTATCTTAGATAAAAACCGAATTGTTTTACTTTGAAACATGACCTGCCCCCTACCTCTATATGTATCGGAAAGGCGCAACCTAGCCTTAAGTACTATTTCAAGTTTTCGCAGGGCCCATAAAATGTGTGTATGTTTTGGTCAGATTTGGGGTGCTGTCAAAAATATCTTCATTAAACCTTAGCGACAGACGGGAAAGGAATTTGCGTTCCTTTGAACTTTCGCGAGGGGGGAGGGGGAAAGTGCCCATCGCTAAGGCTTAAGAAGTTCTCAACTTACGTTCCGCTTCAACCAACGTGCTACGAGGTGCTTTAGAGCAAAACCCCCGCCAATTTAAACTGCATCTCCACGCTTTTAAGGCCCTGACTCGTCCGGCTGAGGCCGATGTTCGTCACTCATCTGCTATCAGGTGCCGCGTGTTGGCTCTATAAAAAATGACATCGAGGCGCGACCCTACTCTAGAATTGTCGAAAACGTAGACAGATTTTTGCTGTGTAAAGAAAAATTAAACACCCCGGTCACTTCTCAACAAACCCATACAGAAGGAGTAGATGGTTTGTTATGTTGACAATGATTGATACCCTCAGACAGTTAAGACAACGCGGATATGTTGATGAATTTAGCCGCCAAGAATTGAAGCAATTCACTCGCGAGGCGTTTAAAAATGACTATGTCATTGATCAGTCGTACCGCATTGATGAGCTCTCAGATCCTGAAGAGCAAGCGGCTGTTTACGCGATCTCTTCAAAAGACGGTAAACGCCGTGGAATTTTGATCAATGGCTATGGTCCATACTCAGACCCTGTCATTAACCGCCTTGTTGAAGATACTGAAATTCGACATTAGGTCGTAATTTTCCTCTCGTCTTTTGACATCAGCCCAATAACACCACTCAAACAACTGCCGCCGCATCCTAAACTTAGGTGCCATTCTTGCATTACTATTTCTCGAGTTGAATTTTTTTGAGCAAATATTTTTTGCAAGGAGTTGCCATGGCTCAACAACAAACTGAATTGGGTGGCGCCAAACACAGCGGTGCTACAAAAAATGACGGAGCCACAAAAAATAGTGCGGAGAGAAAAATAAATCGCGCAACTTTGGCCGCAGATAAGGTTCTTGACGACAAAGTTTCGAAGTTCGCCGTGACAATCAATAAACCCGTCGATGTCGTCTTCGAATTCTGGCGAGAGTTCGGCAATCTTCCGCTCTTCATGAAAGATTTAAAAGACGTCATTGAGACATCTAAAACAGAATCTCATTGGGTCGTTGAACTTAAAAATGGGCAGACCGTCGAATGGGACGCCGAAATCACCTCCGAATCACCAAACGAAATGATTACCTGGAAGAGCAAAGATGGATCAGAGGTTGAAACCATCGGTTCAGTTTGGTTTGCTAAAGCACCCAGTAACTGGGGCACCGTCGTCAGTATGTTGATGCAATACAAAGTACCGAGCGGCAAATATGCCGAATTTACGGCAGAATTCACGGGTGAACACGGCGATACACTCCTACAGACAGATTTATATCGCCTTAAAGCACTTTTAGAGACTGGCGAAATTCCGACCATCGAAGGGCAACCGAGCGGGCGCGGCGAAGATTTACCTTCTGATTACGTGCGACACTGAGATCGGAGAACTATGAAAGCACTCTGTTGGGAGGGTAAGCGCAATGTCAAAGTTCATATAGTTCCTGATCCTCGAATACTAAATCCACAAGACGCGGTGGTGAAAGTGACGACTGCAGCTATCTGTGGATCTGATCTTCATTTGTATGACGGTTTCGTTCCGACCATGGAGAAAGGCGACATTCTCGGTCACGAAACTATGGGCGAAGTGGTTGAGGTAGGCTCGGCAGTAAAAAAACTAAAAGTCGGAAACAAAATCGTAATCCCTTTTGATATCAGCTGTGGTCAATGTCACTTTTGCAAAGAAGAACTATATTCAGCTTGCGACAACTCAAACCCAAACGCTGTGATGGCCGCGAAAATGTACGGTCAATCTGGTGCCGCGGCATTCGGATATTCGCACATGTTTGGCGGTTATGCCGGCGGTCAGGCTCAATTTATTCGCGTGCCTTACGCCGACACCAATTCACTGATCGTGCCTAACGACATTAACGACGAAAAGGTATTATTTTTGAGCGATATTTTTCCGACCGGGTATATGGCAGCAGAAAACTGCAATATCAAACCTGGCGATACGGTTGCCATTTGGGGGGCCGGACCCGTTGGTCAAATGGCCGTTCGGTCTGCTTTTCTTTTGGGTGCTGAACGTGTGATTTCAATTGATCACTACGACAATCGGCTGTTGATGGCAAAACAAGCCGGCGCCGAAACTATCAATTACAACGATGTCGACAGTGTCGTCGATGAAGTGAGATTCATGACGGGCGGTCGTGGCCCCGATTCATGCATTGATGCAGTCGGCATGGAGGCTCATGGGCACACGATGACAGCTAACGTAGATCGAGTCAAAGTCGCCGTTGGCCTGACCACCGATCGGCCTGATGCCTTACGACAAGCCATCCAGTCCTGCAAAAAGGGTGGAACAATTTCGGTACCAGGAGTCTATGGTGGATCTCTCGACAAATTTCCGTTCGGGGCCGCGTTTGCTAAAGCATGTAAATTTCAAATGGGTCAAACTCACGTGCAAAAATATATGAATCCGTTATTGAATTTAATCATCGAAGGTCAAATCGACCCCGCTTTTGTCATCACTCATCGCTTGCCAATCGATGAAGCGGCCAATGGCTACCGAATGTTTAGTGATGACAAAAATGAGTGCATCAAAGTGGTTTTAAAAATGCACTAAGAGGCCGGACTTTTTAGACGGGCTCTAAGGCGCGCTCTGCAAGTCGACGTTGCCGTGAACTTTGCCGCCATTTTCCGCCCCATTTCATTGAACCAGGCAATACCCAATATAGTATGCGATTAAAAACTCGCGACGGAATCAATTTTTTCATCGTTGCGAAAATCGCCACGTCAGCCGTGCCCGACACGTGCAATTTTGAGGGGCGCGTGCGAATCACATGCAGAATTCTCTCTGCTACGTTTTCGGCCGTCGTCGGTGATAATTTCATTAGCCGCTCGATAAACGGCGACATTGATGAATAGTATTCAGATAACGGGCCGTCAATCGCGCAACTCATTTTAGCCTTCTTAGCGAGCACCACATTTTGAAATGACTGCGATTTTACAAAACCAAGGTCGACAAGGTTCACTTTGATTCCGAAAGGTTGCGCTTCATACCAAAGGGCTTCGGTCGCACCGCCGAGGGCATGTTTTGAGGCACTGTATGAGGCCATCGTTGGCATGGCGAGCATTCCAGATACCGATGACACATTGATGATCTGGCCCGTTCGCTGCTCGCGCATGATTGGCAAGACTGCACGCACTAACGAAAGTGGCCCCAAATAATTGGTTTGCAGTTGAAGCATTTCAGATTCAGCATCCATATGTTCAATCACACCGCGGTAGCAAACGGCGGCATTATTGACGATCACGTCGATTCGCTTCCAACTTCGGCAAATCTCGTCGACCAATTGATAGATATTTTTGTCATCGGTGACGTCGAGTTCACGAATCATAAATTCGTCATCGGCCCTAAATATTTCGCGCAATGCCGGCAAATGACGAGCCCGTGCAGTGATCACCACACGATATTCATCGTTTTCATAGAGTTTTCTCGCCAGCTCTAAGCCGATTCCAGATGCACAACCTGTGACGAGAACGACCGGTTTCATATGGCCTCCGAGCCTGCCGTTAGGTCATTGATAAACCGCTCGCAGTCGACCACATTGAGCGGCTTAGTTATGATTGTCGTATCTCGCAGATATTCGCGAAAGTTATATTCAAGACCATCGCGCGTAGCTGCCGACACTAAAATTTTCTTAGCGCCGGTGAGTTTTACTTCTTTTGAATTGAGCAGCTCAATACCCGTATCTGATCCCGCCAAAAATAAATCAGCGATGATCAGATCGTACGCAGTTGGTGTCTCAGATTTTCGAATCAGGGCTAGCGCCTGCTCAGAACTGACCGCCCACTCAACTTTGGCGGTCACCGAGCATTTGGCGATAATTAATAGCCACAATGGCTGAAGCGACAAATCGTCTTCAACGATCAAAACTTTTTTAATAGGCTTTGTCATAGACTCCCTCCCGTCGCCGGCGAATTTCTTTTTCAAGTTGATGATAAACTCGCGCGGCACAACCCGTATATGCGGCCCAAAAATCCTCGTCGACCAGCTTGGCAAACATGGTTTTGTGCAACCAAGATAGTTTTGCGGTAATATGACATTCAAACATGGGCCCGTGAAATTCAGTTCTCGGAGCAATTTTGGTCACGTAAACATCGAGCTGAAGGTTCTCTTTATCAGCCAGATTAAAATAATTTCCGGCCCAAACTTGGATTTGTGTTTCTAACCCACGCAAATGAGAAATGTGTCGCAGATGTGTGTTGACGTACATTAAGACCCCCTTAGTTGTTGTATTCGTTGCCTCTAATATTTAAACATTTCGTTTCATCACCCAGAGATGTAACGTTTCGTTAGCTTTCATTATTACCTTTTCAAGCGCCACAAACGGGCTATGACCAGAACTGGTTTCAGACAGATTGATGGCTTGAGAAAACATTCGAATAGCCACCTCATAGCCGCTTGACACGCGGTCTACATCGACTGTGAGACTCGCATCTAACGGAATTTTATCAGTAAGCTCTTCAGCCGCCGTTTGAAGTACGGCAACAAAGTCGTTAAAATTAGGTAAGTTCAAAGTTTCTTGCGGAACATTGAGAGTTATTTTCTGTTCGTGCATCACGTTCTACCTCCATAGTTTAAACCTTCGACTAGTACTTCAGCCCAAAGGCAATATCTGCGATTCTTGAGCACTTCTGAAAGTTCAAAGGTTTTCGCAGACACTCCGGGTGGCCGAAATCAATTCGTTTCATTAACTTTTCTTCTGTGATCGGCACCGCCGTGACGAGCACGAAATTCTTCGCTTCTTCACCATAGTGGTTCCAGAGGTCTATGCCCGAGCCCATGCCTTCGAGAAAAATATCTGAGACCACTAAATCGTAGGGTGTACCCCGCTTAAACCGATAGCGGATAAGCCGTTCAGCATCAGCCATGCTAGTCGCCCAATCGACGATCACAGGCCCGCCTTTGCTAGCAATCGCTCGCTCCCACAATGGCTGTAGACTCAGATCGTCTTCTGCAATCAATATGCGCCTTTCTGGTAGGGCCTCTATTTGTACTTCACCCATAATCAAGTCTTGCTTGTTACTAATGTCTTTCATTGGGAGTGAATCCATACCGCACCTCCTCAGGTGTATTGCTCGTCCTGTTAAAATCATCGAATATCATTTTTGATTTGGAGTTGTAGAGGCTTGAAGAGATCGCAACATGTGCTACTATTTCGCGCAGTGGCTAGAATATTATGTGTAGAAGACAGCAAAGAGTTTCAAATTTACCTTTCGTCGGTGTTACGGGAGCATGCGTTGATTCATGTTGCGACGATTGGCGAGGCCCTTCGTGCTGTCGAGAGCGGTAAAGATAGTTTCGATTTGATACTCCTTGATGTCTCATTACCAGACGGCAACGGTATGAAAGCACTGCCGCAACTCAAAGACGCTTTGAACAATTGGATCATTCCGATCATCGTCATTAGTGCTGACGGAGACACCTTAACCAAAGTAGCGGCCTTCGGTGTCGGCGCCGATGATTTCATTAGTAAGCCGCCCGATTCGAGTGAACTCAAAGCTCGAGTCGAAGCTAAACTCCGCTGGTCAAATGCAGCCGGTGCCAAAACTTCGATTATTAACTACGAAGATATCAGCATCGACTTAGAGCGTATGATTGTCGAAATCATCGGTAATAATGGTCAGCGAAAATCCATCGATTTAACCCCGTTTGAATTTAAAATTTTAAAATTACTGGTTGGCAGACCTGGCCAAGTATTTTCGCGAGACCATATAATTGAAAGAATTTGGGGCGTGGGCAAATACATCACTCCCCGAACTGTTGATGCCCATGTGAGTCACTTACGAGTGAAGTTAGAATCTTCACAGGTGTTCATTGATACGGTTCTCGGTGCGGGCTACAAAATCATCAAGAAAGAAAGCTCGACAAATTCGGGCAACTTAATGTGATTTTTCGCCGCAAATCATGAGTCAGTTGCAAAAACTCATCAATATCTGAACTATGGCTCGCCAGTTCTGGGTTCGCCCTCAATTGTTTGCTCAATTCGCGGGCGACGTTGCCGTAGCCACGAAAACCTAACATTTCAGCCGAGCCCGAAACTTTGTGACATGCCTTCCAGACTGTTTCGACATCGTTGGGCTCAATGGCTAACTCTATTTGCGATTCACTTGTCGTAAGAGTTTCGTGAAAGCGGGCAAGAATTTTCATCACGGTCTCATCGTTTGTGTCGTTGAAGAGCTGTAGAAAACTGTTTTGATCGAAGTCGCCTGACTTCTCAAATGTCGCCCAGAATAATTTTAAATCATGATTCGAAATCCGCGGTAGTTGTTCCACACTTAGATTGTCCTTCACCCCTGGCCCCCTCGCCAAATTTTCTTGCACCGAGCTAGACGAATCGATAGGCGCAAGACTGTCTAACTAATTGATAGTAAAGGTAAGATATCGCTTTGCCGTGGTATTCATTTGAAGGTTTCTTCAAACAGCGACTTCTTTATTGAGAATCTGGCCTAGAGGCCGAAAATAGACCTAGGGGTTATAGATGCCATATCGGCTAGCTTCAGAAAAAAGCCAGATCAGGCTTACAGTTAAACTTATGAGAGCAAGTTTCATATTGCCGGTGCTGACCTTTATTGTTGGCACCTTGGCGGTTCTCTATGCTGGTTACGCCTTCGAACGCAACGATAAGAAAGAGCGTATCGCCAACCTCGACACAATTGTCAGAGAATACTCGAAGCAATTAGAGCTCACCGCCCTTAACAGCACGCTACGCATTCAATCTATCATCGATCTCAACAGCCCCGTTCTGCCACATATTTTTAATCTTCGTCACGCCATCGAAGCTTCACTTCGCCATACGATGTTTCAGCGGGTGTCGATTTACACTTTGCAAAATGTTGACCCAATCGACGGTTTACCTATCTTAAAGCGCATCTATATTAGCCACTCGCCGGGCGACGAATTGCCACAGCCTAAAACGCAATTTTTAGAGTCAAAGTACATTCGAGCGAAAATTAAAGTAATGAGTAATGCGAGCTCACGACCTATCGCTTTTGCCATCAGCCACTCAGAACAAAGCGATGTCCTTATTTTGATTTGGCGTTCATCGCAAAATGCAAAAGAGTACGCGCTCTTTACAGCGCCGTTACACACCGTTTTTGCGACCGCACCTTTCGATCCGGGCCTTTCAGTTGCACTCACTGATAGCGACACCGATCTCACAAGCAAGGTGAAATGGACAGCAAACGGTTTAGTTCGAGTCACGAGCGCATCTCATTTACCCTCAGAGTCGGCGTCAGAATCGTCGACACCAAATAAACCGATTCTCATCGCCACCAACGGTTCAGCATTTTCAACTTTGCAAATGAAATGGTTTGGTGAGGCCACTCAAACTTTGGGCATTTTAACGTGGGCCACCTGGGCCGCTGGTCTTGTGATTATCAGTTTGTTCAGTTTACTCTTACGGTTTCTTCTCGACCAAAACAGAAAAGTCGCCGATCTCGTGATTAAACGCACCGTCGATCTGGAATCGGCCTTAGACAATGCGACCGAGGCCAACCTCGCGAAAACACGATTTCTTGCCAATATGAGCCACGAGCTACGCACTCCTCTTAATCTCATTCTCGGTATGCTCGAGATGGTCGAAGAAAAGAGTTATGATTCAAAAGTTTTAGAGTTCATTAAAACCATTCGTATTTCGGGCGATCATCTTTTGAGCATGATTTCAGATCTATTAGATGTCGCACAAAAAGACTCACAAGAGTTAACCGTCAAAAATGTACCAATCAAATGCCCCATGTTCTTCGAAGAGATCGCTCGCTTAATTGGTCCAGATTGTCGAAAAAAAGGGCTCGCGTTCAGCTTTGCAATGTCGCCCGATATACCTGAATATTTTCGTGGTGATCCGGCACGAGTGCGTCAGGTGCTGATTAATCTTTTACGTAACTCGATCAAGTACACTGTACATGGCTCGATTAGACTGAGCGTGTCTCTCATTAAACCACATGCTGATAGTTTGAGTGAACGCATCACCCTTCGCATGAGTGTCAACGACACCGGCATGGGCATACCAAAAGCAAAAGTGAAAGATATTTTTGAGCGATTTTTACAACTTGAAAGCACTAAAATATTGGGCCAAGGCGGTGTCGGCCTTGGGCTTTCAATTGTAAAAGACTTGGTAACTCGCCTCAACGGCAATATCACCGTTGAATCTGATGAGGGCGTTGGTTCAACGTTCACGGTCGATCTCGATTTCGAAAGCATGAGCGCACGCACTTGGTCAGATGCTTTTATGCCTGTTCAGGTCGAGAAGAGAGAAATTGCCGTTGTTTCGAACAACTCTCTTCTCTATGACCAAGTCAGATTTTATCTCGAACAAGGTCAGACCAAAATTCTAAGTCTGACCAAAGATAAATTTGAATCAATTGTGCGCGAGTCAAAAGTCGACACCTACGCCTATTATATTTTAGATCTAAACGTCGGCGCCGATGCGACGCTCACGCAAATCGGGCCCATGAGAAAAAGAACCATTCTGGTGGGTAACGAGCAAGAGCTCTCGGCTTTACCACTGAAATTACGAGTGATCGATGATTGTCCGTTACTACCGACTCCTTTATTGAACGCCGTCGGAGTAAAATCTCTTGAAATCAGAGAACGCAAAGATTCAGCGACAACTTTGGCGCCGGTCATGCCTAAAATTGAGGGCTTACCGCAAAACCTTTCTATACTCGTCGCTGACGACGACAAAGGTAACCGTGATTTATTTGAAGCCTACTTTGCTAGTTTTGGCTGGCAGTTAACATTCACCGAAAACGGGCAAGAAGCTTTTAATCATTACGTCGAAGTGTCACGCGATCACCAACCTGATATTATCATCGCCGATCTGCGTATGCCCATTATGGATGGCCTCGAGCTCACTGATCGAGTGAACGCCTTTGAAAAAGAAAAGAATCTGAAACACACACCGGTGATTTTGGTCACAGCCGATGCCTTAGACGAAACCGCCAAGCTCGCTCATGAGCACGGAGTCACGGCTTTTCTCACCAAACCCATACGCAAAGCCAAAATTATTGACGCCATTTTGGCTGCTTATTTGACGAAACCCTAAATAATCCCTAAATAGTGGCCTGCACCAAAAAATATGATCGGGGGGTCATCATGTTCAAGCGTTCAGTCTTAGGGGTATCTCTTTGTCTTCTGTCACAATTTTCTCTCGCAAACTCTGTTGAGAACCACGATCCGCTAGTTAATGGCGATGTGGTCGACCAAGAAAAATACCCAGCCATTATCTGGATCGGCAACTGCACCGCGACTGTAGTTGGCCCGCGAGTGATTTTGACTGCGGCCCATTGCAATCACGGCTCTGATGTTTCAATTCAAATTCACGGTTCTATGTATACAGTTGCGATGATCTCAAGTCCTCACTACGAAAGAAGCTTTCAATACTTTAGCCCTTCTGCCGATCTCTATACGAATTCTGATCTTGCAGTCGGTTTTCTCGATCGACCGGTTGATATCACGCCTGTCTCAGTGGGTGGAGAAGCCAAACTCGGGCAAAAAGGGCTACTTTTTGGCTATGGCTGCAACGATCGCTGGGGCCAACACCGCGACGGCGAGCTTCGCGCCGGCGAAAATCAAATCGCAAAGGCCACTAAAAATGGCATGCTAATGAAAGGCATCAAAGATGGAGCATCAGGTTGCCCAGGCGATTCAGGTGGTCCCACTTTGGTTGAATCGGCTCACGGCGAGTTGCAACTTCTTGGCATTCACTCGCAAGTGGGTTTCGCTGACGACAACAGTCGTCTCAATGAAACCTGGGATGCTCGTACTGATCTACCGATCGCTCGTGATTTCTTAAAAGATATTGCCACTCTAAATCACGCCGACATCTGTGGCGTGACTATAAATTGTTCGCAAAGATAATTCGACGGTCTTAAGCCTCATAAAAAAACGGCCTTCTATTTCTAGAAGGCCGTAACAAAATCTGCCACGTGGCAGAAATCAATATTCTGTTATCACTTATCTACTTACCTGCACACATCACTCTTAATGCGGCTTCAGCTGGATTCTGCGCTTGCATTGTCGCGCACAGACCACCCATTAAGGCTTGTGTTTCGTCGCTTTCGATCCGATCAAAATCTAAACCGATGGTGATCGCACGCGAAGGTCTGGCGGCATCTCCCAAAACAATTTTAGTCTGAACCGCGAGCTTGTTATCTGGCGATGCTGAATCGGTGAGAACCGACGTTGTCGCATCATCAGCTTGAGTGCTGGCGAGAGCCATGGCTGGCAAAGCACCTTCAGTTGTGCGACCAGCTAGAGTCACTCCAGCTAGATCGTTTTCACCCACAAGACCTTTTGCCACCAATGTACCAGTTGATTTCACGTTGAGAAGTTGACGAAGCGTCGACGTCACATCGGCTTCTGCTGCATTCGCCGGCGGGAGCAATTTCTCGGGCGCGCCCCAAACCACGACCAAACCGCCCGCTTGCAAATAATCAGAGAGCAATTTCTGATGGGCGAGCGACAAAGTAGTCGTCAAACGACTGGCCGCAATGTGCACAACTTTGTTAGTTCGCTTCATAACTTGATTAGAATCTAAGCCTGTCAGCTCAAGAGATTTCAAGTTCAGCGCCGCGATTTTTTTATTATCGAGCAACGTTAATTTTCCAGTTGAGAGCACAATACCAGGCACTGCCACTTCAACACTCAAGGCATCAATCTGAGCTTGTAAGCCATCAGCCTGCTGTTGGAGTGTAACGAGTTGCGCAGAACCGTCTTGAATCGACGCTTGAAGTTGGGCGTTTTGATTCAAAGTGTCTGTGATTTGTTGATTCAAAGAGCTGACATAAACAATCGTCTGATTGATTTGATCCATAATCGATTGAGCTTGGCGAACGCGATCTTCTGCTTGGCCAATCTCTTGGCGCAAGCCTTCACGTTGACGCTTTAGACCTTCAAACTCTCTTGCAAAATCATTGCGACCCCTTTGGCTAACCGCAATGGTGTTTTGCAAATCTTTGCTGTTGTTTTGAAGTTGCGGCACACGAGCTTGCAATTCGTGGGCTTCTTTCAAATTCGCTTGGGCCAATGCCAATGCACCTTGAGCGGCTTTCAAACGCTCTTGGGCCTGACGAACAGCCGCGTAAAGACCTTCTTTTTGAACCGCAAGTTGCTGCAGTTTTGCGTTGATCTGATTGTTAGATGCAACAAGTGTTGCTGTGGTTTGCTGAATTTGGCCCAAGCGAGTTTGCAATTGGGCAATCTCAGTGGCCGCACCGGCTTGTTGTTGTTTCAAGCCATTTAGTCGAGTGGTCTCGGTGGCAAGAGTATTAGCTACGGTTGTACGTTGTGCTGATAGTTGGTTGCGACGTGCTTGCAATGCCGCTTTTTGATTTGGATTGGTCGCTTTTGCGATGGCCGCATCGACCTGCGCAATCTGTTGGTCAATTTGCGTCAATTGGGCCTGAGTGATTTGCACTTGGCGTTGAGCCGCCGCCACTTGCTGATCAATTTGGCGAAGCGCAACCAAACGTTGATTGATGGTTTGTGTTTCTGTTTGCAACGCACGCAACTGGTTCAAATTACTATTGCGCTGATTGGTTAAATCATTGATCTGCGTTTGAATGGCTTGTGCATTGCGATCTGCGTCTTGCTGACGAGTGTTGAGATCAGCAGTCGCGGCGTTCACATTGGCTTGAGCTTGATTGATGCGTGCAATAATCTGCGCCTCACCGCCGAGTTGATTTAAGCGATTGGCAATGCCATTGAGTTCATTCGCGTTTCGGTTGAGTTGATCAGTGGCCGCTTTGATATTTTCATCAAGCTTGCGAATATTCTGGCCAAGGTCATCCATACGTTGACCAATTTGCTGATCGCGATCACGAATGCGGCCCGCGATTTGATCTCGAGAAAAAGTGGCGCTATTGAGTTCAGCTTGCGCATTGGCCTGCTGAACACGAAGATCATTGAGTGTTGGATACTGCAAAAGCTTGGTGCGATCATCTGCAATCACTCCGTTATTAGACGATAACTGACTGCGCGCATTGGCGATTGAGGCATTGATTTGCTGAATCTGATTTGCCACAGGGGCCATTTGCGCTGAAGCTGCCGCTAAATCATCTTCATAGGTCGCAATCGGCGCCGGTGCCGTTGTGCCCGCGTCTTGGGCCCAAACCACTCCCACAGTTGCCATTTGAATGAATAACATCGCACTTAAAATTAGTTTTGCTGTCTGCATATCCCCCCGCTTTTTACCAAAATGACCCTAGCCCCCAAGCTCGCCCACAAAATAGCAACACTTGTGCCACTTAACTTTGGCCAACTTGTCACCGGGGTGAAACAGTATCAACCGTTGTGCGTGAACAACCCCTCGATTGAGTATTTTGCAGTCTTGTGTGTGGGTGAGAAGGTAAAATGGTTTAGGCAAATAAACTGAGGCCGATTCACACTCGAATGCAAAATATACCGAAAGCCAAGCCTGGCACCGATTTAAACGTGATCTCCCCTGGCATGAGACATGCAAATTTCAATCTGAAATTTTCTAAATAAAGAAGGCCATATGGAACAAACTGTTGCCGCTCTAAAAATTTCAGACCTTGACCAGCGCATTAAAGCCAAACTCATCGATATGTTGATCAACTTGCCCTTTTTAGGATTAGGATACCTCATCTACAAAAGCCCAATTATTTATGTGTATTTGGCTGGCCCGCTTTTTATATTTGCTATTTGGTACAACGTTTTACTAGTGAGTAAAAACGGCGGCACTCCTGGCAAGCGCATCATGAATATCCGAATCGTCAAGATTGATGGTTCGCCTATTGATCTACGTTCTGCGATATTGCGCTATTTGGTAGATGCTGTTTTTATGATCATCTCGACGGTCGGCATCGCATTGGCGACGCTCGGAACCATCACTGACCCGTCGTCTTTTGACGTCGCCAGCACTGTCGATCGAATTTGGTTAATCATCGATGTGTTGGCTGTATTATTAAATCATGATCGCCAAGCTTTGCACGATTATATTGCGAACACCTTGGTGGTTAAAGACCCTGAACCATCTATCGCCGATTATCCAGTAGCATAAGAAAGAGGGCATTTTATCATCTGCTGAGCTGGGCCACCCTTTGGTCTTTAACCAAAGATGGTGATGCCCAGCTGATTTCACTTTTTTAACATAGGCCTATGACACCAGTGCTCATACGACCTCTCTTTCTGTCAAACGCCTTAACGCTCTTTCTCTTTTGGCATTACAGGAACTTGCGAAAAGAGTGCCAGCGCCAGCTCCGCGAAGTTCGCATGACAAGGTGGGCATCGTTCACCTTTTGGGCAAATCTAGTGATTTAAATCACCATCCTTACACAACATTTACCTTACAAATGGTTAAGAATGTGAAAGTCTTCGAATGCATTTTAACAAAACATTTTTATCTGGAGGTTATTATGATCGTTTCGACAATCCGCAATCTTTCAATCGTATCTGCCATTTTTATGACTCTACTCGTGGGGTCCGCTAACGCGAAAGTTAAAGACACACCAGTGCCCGCTGACCACCAGTGTGATTACGTCAACTATCATCACAACGAAGCAAAGAACGCGACTGGTGCCGGCAAGTGCGCAAGTGATTGCGATTGCGATGGAATGCGCTCGTGCGTCGAGGGTGCCTGTACCGGAACAGCAAGACCAGCGAAATTGACTGCTGAAACCTGCAACAACAAAGACTATCACTACCAAGAGGCTTGGACAGCGGCGGGCGCCGGCAAATGCCATGGTGATTGTGAGTGTGACGGCCTTCGCACCTGTGTGGCCGGAACATGTAGCGGCACCGCCCGCTAATCGAGTTCGGTGTCTTGGAGTCAGCGGGCTTTCGTGCTATATGAATAGTGTTTCTAAGTTTAGATACCACATGGGGGCGAAACGGCTTCGACGTGGGTAGTGCAACTCTAGGAGCATGCCGGGCATGATCAGAGCTCGTAAAAACTGGTCAACAGTATAATTGAAACAAATTATACCCAACTTGCTGCCTAATTTAGGTTAGGAATAAACAGCAACGCCGACTGATGATTTGATCGCTGTTGTTAGAAGGCGCTACTTAACGATCTCGGTTTCGATTGCCTCACGCAGGGTCGAAACTTAAAAAATGCTGCGTGAAGGGTTCTGCGCAGAGTGTTTATGTTCGTCGCAGAAACCCTATAAATCATAAACTAAGCATGTAGCCCGCCTTCAGTGAATCAACTTGCGGACCCGGGTTCAACTCCCGGCGCCTCCACCAATTTTGGTCCGTGTATACGTGCATACTTGTGTACTCGTATACGTGCATACCTGGTTCTAAGTAATTAAACAGATTAGAGTCTCCCCTTTTGGGGAAGTGACGTCAGGTTCCGAGGTTCGACAGGGAATCAATAGTTTACAGATCCATATTCAAAACTAAAAAAATGAGCTATTGGTTTTCAGAGGGTGGGAATCATGAAAAACTATATCAAATACATCTTGTTGTTTTGTTGTGCTGGCACACCTTCACAGGCTCAACTTGATAATGCTCTTTCGCAAAAGATTCTTGAAATCCGTAATTCAAATAAGGTTCCTGCGCTCGCGGCTCTTTCTATCAAAAATGGTGAAGTTGTTGAATTGGCGGCGGTCGGTGTTCGTAAGTCAGATGAACCAACTTTAGTCACACAGAACGATAAGTTCCATTTAGGATCAGACACTAAAGCCATGACCGCCACACTTACCGCTATGTTTATAGATGAGGGTAAGTTGAATTGGACGACTACACTTGCTGAGATATTCCACGACTTAAAAGAAATGAACTCTGATTATAAATCTGTGACTGTTGAAATGTTATTGGCCCACCGCTCTGGAATTACCGGTGATCTTTCAAAGTTCGAAAATGGAAAGCTTCTGAAAAAATTAAGAGATCCCAAACTCGACCCAACCACTGGAAGAATTTTGTTAGTTCGCGAAATGCTGACTCAACCTCCAGCTTTCAAGTCTGGATCAAGATTTGAGTATTCTAATCAAGGGTATGCTGTAGTCGGGGCTATTCTAGAAAAAATCTCGAATAAAAGTTGGGAAGATTTGATGCAAGAGAGACTGTTCTCTCCGCTTAATATGAATAGTTGTGGGTTTGGACCTCTTGGTGATTCTAACGGTAAAATTGTTGATCAGCCTTGGGCACATATTCAAACTCAGAATGGACCCGTACCGGTAATACTAGATAACCCAGAAACTCTAGGACCAGCAGCAACTGTTCACTGCAGCCTTCAGGATTGGTCAAAATTTGTAGCGCTTCATCTAAACGCTTATAATGGGAAGCCTAAACTTTTGTCGTCAGTATCATTCCTGAAACTTCATACGATTTATCCGGGCCAACAATATACCTACGGTGGATGGATTAGGACTGAACGGTCTTGGGCCGGTGGAGTCGTTTTCACACACGATGGCAGTAATACTTTGAATTATGCAACGGCATGGTGGGCTCCGAATCGAAACCTTATTATGTTGTCGACAAGCAATATTGGCGCACCTTCAGGTCAAACAGCCACTCAAGAAGCTATTAACTTACTGGTAGAGGCTCAGCGTATTAAATGAAGCTACGATAAGTGCCAGAGCGCTTATCGCTACTCCTTTCAAAAATGCCTTATCCTTGCGACTACAATGGCACCCATATTATTTACTGAGCAACGAGACCAAGTTCCGATGCTTTTTTGACGTCAAATTTTCACATCAACAATTAACCTGACCACGTTTGCGAACTGTTATGCTATGAAGCCGATATTATGAAATCTTTACGCCTCAAAGCTTATGTTATATTGGCACTCCTAATCGCGCAGTCAGCGTTGGCTGATGGCACTCGGAATTATCCGGGCCAATTGGTGCTTGTCACATTTCTAGAGGCCCGCGATTGGCGAACCGATCTGGGCACGGTCGAAACGGTTTACCCCGACAACAAGGTAGACGTGAAAATTTCATCTAACTATTTTTTTATCGCCAAAAAAGAAGTGATCAAAACCGTCGCGTTTGAAGTACCCGTTTGGGCAAATTCTCATCATCAATATTTTAAGTCTGGCGATAAAATAGCGGGCTCAAAACTCACGTTTACGATTCGACACATTTTCTCTGATGGCAGCGTCTTATTTGAAGGTTTAGACTCCCTCGACATTCACGCCGACGACAAAAACGACGGCACTGAAGGTCATCACCTAGATAACTTTCACTTAGTCGAAAGTGGTTGCGCGTCGCACCTGTCGATCGCAAAATAGGCATCACCGATCGATCGGCAAATCACAGCTCCTCAGCGAAAACTTTCTCTGTGATCTTCCAGAAGCGATCTTGTTTGCGAGCAATGATAAAGCTCGGAAGCCGAAACAGCTTTTGATATTTGATCACCACATCAGGGGTTTGTATGGCCGGCGCCAATTCCGGCCGGCGCAAATGTGAGCGCAGAAAATTAATATTAAATTTTTTCACCGACGACATATCGTTAAAAAAATGCGCTTCACTAATGTACTGCCCGTCATGATCATAATAACGAATTTCTAAATACGGATTTGAGTTTTTATCAAGCCGTTCGTCGAAAGTAATTCGATCAGGAGTTAACACATGCGCGTTTTTCGAAAGCTTTGCCTGTTTTAACTTTGTATCGGCATCGATCAATGTGGTTTCACATTTCTCGCAGTTTCGAGCCGTGATGTCATTTTCGGCACCACACTTGTGACAAAGTTTTAAGCGAAAACGAAAACCGCAAGATTTGATTTCTAAAGTCTTTTCGTCTTGTGTGGCCCCGCGACATTTTCGACCAAAGTGCTCAATGACTTCTCCATCATCATCCACTCGACCCCAAAATTCGTTCGGAAAGCTACACTCTGGGCAAGGTATGTTCACAATCACAGTGTCTTTCGCCGGCTTTTTATCAGCGATTTCAGGCGCATAAATATCATGCTTCATGCCCGTGTAATCGAGTATGTAACAATCTTTCTTTTCGCTTGAAAGTCTGAGCCCTCGACCTACAATCTGCTGGTACAAACTGTTCGACTCTGTCGGGCGCATGATGGCAATCACATCAACGTGAGGAGCATCAAAGCCGGTAGTTAAAACTGATACGTTCACCAAATATTTAAATTTCAGCGCCTTAAAATCTTTAACTATTTGATCGCGATCAGTCATAGGCGTTTCGCCGACGACAAGTCTCGATTCAAGCGGCGGCAGATAAGACATAATTTCTTCGGCGTGCTTGATCGAGCTACTAAAAATCATCACTCCCCGGCGATCAAATCGCTCGGTGATATCAATAATGTTTTTAATAATAAAAGGCGTTAAGCGTTTTTGACTTTTTAAAACTTCTTCGACTTCTGAAGTCGTGAAGTTGTCGCCGAGTTCTGAGAAGTCATAACTCGTGACAGGTATATCGATTTTAACTGGAGTGGTCAGGTATTTATTCTTGATCATGTAAGCCAGTGGTAAATCTAAAACACACTGCTTAAAAAATCTTTTCTTCTCAGTTTTGATTTCGCCATTTTGAGAGAATTCGTAGATCCAGCCTACGCCTAGGCGATAGGGTGTCGCCGTCAAACCCAGTATGCAAAGTTGAGGATTTCGCTCAAGAAGCTTTTTAATGACATCTTGATATTGCGTCGAGCCCTCTTCAGCAACGCGATGACACTCATCGATCACAAGCAAAGAAAAGTTCTCAAAAAATTCGTTAGGAGCGCGCGCCACCGATTGCACACTGCCGAAAATAGCTTTTTCGCTCGAATCTTTCTTGCCGAGACTGGCCGAGAAAATCCCAGCCGATAAACCATAACTTTTATATTTTTCGTAATTTTGCTCAACCAGCTCTTTGACGTGCGCGAGAATCAATACGCGGCCTTTCGCAATGCGCGCCAATTCGGCTATCACCAAACTTTTGCCAGCACCCGTTGGCAAAACAATCACCGCCGGGTCGCGTTTTTTTCTGAAATATTTCAATGCATTGTCGACCGCTTGCTGTTGATATTCTCGAAGTTTATACATGGCTAATAACTCTGCCAGTTCAGCGTCGTTACCTCAAGTCTCTTCTAAGGTTCCGTCTTTAGCTTTGATCGTTTCACAATTGTTTCAATTGTTAAGTAAACTGCGAGATAAGTCATAGAAGCAAGCATTCCTGAAAAGAAGTCGGGCCAATCGGTTGCAGTTTGGTGACCTCCGAAATAATTAAGACGGCCCGAGCCGAAATTGATTTCTTCAACTGCATTGGCAACTAAATTTGTTCCTAATGCGAGCGCAAGTGTCACGTGGCGAAGTTTCGGATTCATTGACGAAATGCCTGCTTGCATAAGGCCAAGCCCAACCAGACCAAAATAATAATTTGAAGCATGCTGATGAATGTAATTGTGAGTGCCGATACCGGCAGCGCGCAAAGCCCCAGAGACACACCAAAAAATAATTATGGCCGGAGTGGCAGCCGTCGCAATCTTCGCAACTTTATCATAGGCCTTGCGCAAACGACTCAATTGATAGCTAGCATTAGCTTTTTCAAATGGATCAAAACCATATTGAGAAACGATCGAACTACGCTCTGTCACACTTAGGTTTTTGACCTCTTGCTCAAACAGGTTTTTGTCGACGGTTACTATTGCGGTAGAATTGAACAGCTCGATAAAACTAATGTTATCTCGAGGTGCATTTTGAGAATCGTAGATCTCTACGTCGCTAACAGAGTCAAATACATGTACTTCGCCAAGTTTATCGACAACAGCAATGAGTTGATAATTCTCAGTCACCGGAATCACCATGAGTCGACCGTATACACCCCGAAGCTCATTGGTATTACTCAAACGAACGAATGCATTTTCAATATTGACCGTACCGTTCGCGACGTCAGCGACACTCACCTTGTGCCATTGTGAAAGTATGGCTTCGGCTATCTCAACAGAATTAGTCTCAACTTTTGCCCAGCTATGAAATATTGAACGAAATCCGGTAGTTTTCGGCGCAAGAACTTGATGGCAATCACTGGCCCACACGTTCATAGATACGCCAAGCGCGAGCTGGGTAATAATGACTAATTTAAGCACCTGCTTCATATTCGTCGGTAATTATACCGGAGTGTACCGGCTTATAATACGAGCCTGTATTAAAGATAGAATCGTCTAAATATTTATCACTACTCTATGCGGACTCCAACTTAACTTCATAGTGGAAGCCCGGAGTTCTTTAAGCTCGCAGATGCTCAGATTGCGCTGGGCGCGTTGATTTTAGAAGTTAACGAGACTGAAGAAAATGGTCCGGATTGGATGGCCCAAATTTCAGCCGAATGACGGGTTCGACTTCTGTGTCAATGCCTCCACCATTCTAAAAATCGGCATCCCCGATTTTTACAGATGTCTGATATCCGAACGGCGCTCACTTCGCCATGTCTCGAAATGATATTGGTCGGGTTGGTAAACACTTTTCTATCGCCTTCTAAGAATCATATGTTATTCTTAGCTCACCATGAGCAATTAAGCCTCACATTCTATTTTTCTAATACCCCGCTTTAAAATTTATTTCTTATTTCATTTATCGGAGTTCAACATGAGCCAGAACCTCTGCATCTCTATTTTTCAAGTGTTCAACCTAAGAACTTGCAGAGGTTTACGTGAAGATATCTACGATTTTTACAATCACCTTTTTGGTTTGGGTTGCCTACGACAGTAATTTATTTCGCCGGCGCCGAGAAAGTTACAGCTCGAGCAGCATTTTGGTTTCGCTTGAAGTTGAGAACGAAGCGCAACGTGAAATTGAAAAGTTAAAGCGAGAACGACGAAGTGTCGTTCCGCCTTGGCATGAGGCCGGACCGATATTCAGATCAGCGAAAAATTCGTCGGAGCTTCAACAATACTTAGGTTTATTTCTTCGGCTTCACAAAACGAAATGCAAATTGATCGGTTTGACCGCGAACGGCCGGATCAAAAACGTTGAGATGATGATCTTCTTTTTGCGCCAGAACTTTCGATTCATCTTCAAAAACGAAACCTGCGGCTTCTATTTCTTTGCGCGCCATTTGCGGGTCGATGCGATGCAATTTTTCAATTTCGGCTACATTGGCGCCGAGTGCGGCGACGTGATCGACCACGATCAGGTGACCACCGGGTTTTAGCATTTTAAAAAGCAGTTTGTTGTAAGCGGCAACGTCAGCTTCGATAAACTTTTTGATGTGAAGGTCATGGTAGTTTTGCGATGTCCAAATCACGTCGACATTTTCAGTGGGCACCGTCATCAAGGGCGTCACTTTGAGGTCGGCATTTTTTAATCCGGCGACCGCGGCTTGACCAGCTTCGACTGGTTTGAAATGAGCATTTTCAATTTCTTTCGGAACATAAGCAGTCACATGACCTTTAAGACCAACCAGACTTGAAAAAAGCCGTGTGAAATATCCTTTGCCCGGAAAAAGATCTACGACTTTGTCGCCGGATTTAATTCGCGACCACACTAAAAGTTCACGAGGGTGCCGACGATCGTCAGCTTTTTTATCATCGGCAGGCCGTGAAGAATTGGCCAAAGCAATATCAATCGGCGACGTCTCGGCGGCAAAAGCTTGAGAAACAGAAGTTATGACTATCAACGCGAAAAAAATATTTTTCATATTGGTGCTCCCTGTAAAGGTATGAATGTAGCGGTTGCCGTTACAATTTCAAGTAACAAGGCGGTTTAGAAAACTAAACCCGCGGTCGTGACCCGAGATCCTAATCTTAGAGAGCGATTTGCGACGACCCTACGAGACCCCGCGGTGTAAGGCTGGACTAGCCATAGACGAAGCCCGGCTTGCTTTGCCCAACTTCTATAATGTAGCCATCAGGATCGCGAATGTAGCAACGTGTCTCTCCGTACTTGTCTTTTGGCTCTGTAATAAACTCGGCTCCTCGACTTCGCCATAGTTCGTAGCACGCTTGAATATCTGCAACGCGGATATTCATAAAGCTGCTGAACGAATCAGAATTGGCGGGAACACCGAGTGTGACCGATGGTTTGTCTGGCGTCGGGCCGCCCCCGACGTTAACAATGAGCCACGTGTTCGCGATCTGAATGTACCCCGGCGCGCCGCTGCTGTCGCCTCGGCTCAGAATGCGACCACCGAAGACTCTTTCATAAAATCGAGCCGATCGTTCGATGTCGGCAACAGTGAGAAAGTGCGCAATGGTAATCCCATCTTTCGGCGGCATCTGATAACTTTTCTGATCAACTTGGACTTGGTCCATAGACAACTCCCGGCTTAGAACGATGCAAACGAAATGCCGGAAGTGATGGCGAGAGTTTTACGTCAGGGAAAATTAATGCAACCGAGATGAGAGCAACTGTCGCTTTTTCAGAAAAGGGAGCGTCTGGGACGCCGGCGATTTCCCGCCATTTCCCGGCATATCATCTTCGATTTCAAAAAAATCGAGCGCCGAAGTTGGACACTTAATGGACACCCAAAAAAACGTCGGGTAGTTTCAGTACACTAGGGGCAAGTAATTTCCATGAACGAAGTAATAATTAGAGAACCATCGCATGAAGAATTTTTGAAAGTAGCTCAATTTTCTTTCGAAAACTTTGTGAACGAAACGGCGAAATCAACTGGCGAATCGCAACTTAACCTTAAG
>Ga0207013_1078_pt2 | contig 25401 bp, 18 predicted proteins | sample Alteio_BWMinCont_55_FD_153501 | JGI IMG/M metagenome (GOLD analysis project Ga0207013, IMG submission 153501) | Enriched cells from forest soil in Barre Woods Harvard Forest LTER site, Petersham, Massachusetts, United States -... | ecosystem: Environmental > Terrestrial > Soil > Temperate forest >...
CAAATGATGAGGCGACGTGGGAGAAGTTTCAGGCAGCGACGAAGATTTCGGGGGAGAAGTTCTGGCGGCTTCCCTGCACCGATGATTACAAGGATCAGATCAAGAGCCAGATCGCGGACATGATGAATACGGGAAAGAATCGCTGGGGTGGTGCGATCTCGGCGGCGATGTTCTTGAAGGAGTTTGTGGGCGAAACTCCGTGGGTGCATCTGGATATCGCTGGGTGCGCGTGGAACGATGAGAATAAGCCGTGGATTGCGAATGGACCTAGTGGGATTGGGGTGCGGTCGATTCTGGAGTGGGTTCGAGGGTATTCGGCTTAGGTTTTTTGCCGAAGTCGGGAGAAGGCTTAACACGGATTTACACAGATGACACGGATAAAAACGGATGGGTGGCCGCGGTTGAGTTGCGTTATCTTTATGTCAATCGAATGTAGGTTCCGGAGGCGCTGGATGAACGGTTTTCTTGCGAATGCTCGTATCGGATTGGCGGTGGGTGTGCTGGCTACTGCCACTCTGTTCTTCAGTTCCTCGGATTTCGTTGGACAAAGTACCGGAACCAACGCGGCCGCGTCATCACCGTCTGCGAAGAATGACACAAAACCGACTGCCTCATCGAGCGGTGTTGAGATTCTTACGGACACACAAGGGGTCGACTTCGGACCGTACGTCAAGAAGGTGCTGGGAATGATCAAGAAAAACTGGATTCCCTTGATTCCTGAAGAAGCTCGGCCACCAGCCAATATGCAGGGGGAGACTCTGATTCGCTTCTCGATCCTTCCGGACGGAAAGATCAGCGCGATGCACCTGGATGGGAGCTCTCAACATATCAACATTGATCGCGCGGCATGGGGAGCCATTACAGCTGTTGGGCAGTTCCCTCCTCTGCCGGCTGAGTTCAAAGGTCCGCTAGTTGAATTTCGTATTGATTTTCTTACAAACCGGCCGCCACCTGCGTCTGCCGTTCCTCCGCCTGCGATTCATTAGTTGTTGACTAACTCAATCACATAACTGGTGGGGCTTCGATGCCGAGGTAGCCGAGGGCGCGCGTCATTTCGCGTTGGGCTACGGCTGCGGTGGCCAGGAGGAGAGTTTTGCGGGTGGGGTCGGTTTCGTTGAGAACGTGGTGGCGGTGGTAGAAGTTGTTGAACTGCTGAGCTAGCTGGAAGGCGTATTTGGCGAGGTAGGCAGGCTCGGCGGTGGCGATGCATTGCTCGATGAGGAGCGTTAGTTTGGAGGCGAGGAGCCAGGTCTCCCAGAGGCTGCTTCCCTCTTCGGTATCGAGTAGGTTGCCCAGGTCGAGGGTTGCGATGGCGGCGAGGGATTCGGCTTCGGTGGTGTTGGCCTTGCGGAAGATGTTTGCGGCGCGGACGATGGCGTACTGGACGTACGGGCCGGTCTCTCCTTCGAAGCTGAGGGCGTCTTTGAAGTCGAAGGCGATGATCGTGTTGCGGGTGAAGCGGAGCATGAAGTAGCGGAGTGCGCCGACGGCGATTTGGGTGGCGATTGTGAGGCGTTCGGCTGGCTCGATCTCGGGGTGGCGGGTGTCTACTTCGGATTTTGCCGCGGCGATGAGCTGGTCGAGGAGGTCGTCGGCTTTGACGCCGAAGCCTTTGCGGCCGCTGACTTCGATGTAGGACTTTTTCTGGTCTTCTTCGCTGAGGTTGTAGCCGAGTTCCATGGCGCAGCGGGGCGTGAGGGCAACCATCTCATAACTAAAGTGGGTGTAGTTGTCAGCGGCGTCGGTGTAGCCCATGCCGCGGAGGGCGGCGATGACGTTGTTCTGCGGGTCGTTCTGGCGAGAGTCGATGACGTTGTAGATGTGGTCCGCGTGGCCGAAGAAAGGATGCGGGGTTTCGCCGTGAATGGTGGAGATCCAACAGCAGTGCGTTGGGTACTCTTTGAATTTTGCGTAGCCGAAGTCTTTGCCGGGGAGTAGGCCGAACTTCCAGAGGTGGTAGGCGATGTCCTTGCCAACGTAGGTGACGGTGCCGTTGGAGCGGACGATGACTTTGGCGTCTTCGTCGGGCTGGTCCGGATCGGTTCCTGGGTCGGTTCCTTCGTGCGCGATGACGGCTTCGGTTCCGGCGCGGCGCATGACGTAGCAGCCTTTGTTTTTCCCGGCGGTCTCGAGGTAGAGGACTCCTTTTTCGAGCATGAGAGTTCGGGCTGCGTCCCAGAAGTGGAGGGTGAGAATCTCGCTTTCGCGGGGGAGGAACTCGTACTCGATGTTGAGGCGCTGCATGGTTTCGAGATGGCGGCGGAGAACGGCGGTCGAGATTAGGTCGGCGATCTCGGCAGTGTCGTTGTTGCCGATTTCGAGCGCGTGGAGCGTGTCGAGACGGATCTGTTTGCGGGCAGCGATGTGGTCGGGGTCGGCGGTGTACCACTGGGAGACGCGGGCGTAGAGATCCCAGCAGTAGAAGTCGATGCGCCGGTTGGTCTCGAGGAGTTCGGTGAGGAGTTCGCGGGTGCTGGAGAGCGTTTTGCCTTCGAGGTAAACAAGGCCGACGACGACGTCAGCTACCTGGACGCCGGTGTTGTCGATGTAGTTCTGGACGCCGACTTCGTAGCCGCGCTTGTAGTTGTCGGGGCGGAGGAGGCGCTGGAAGGTGTCGCCGAGGATGGCGTTGCGGAGATGGCCGATGTGAGCGGCTTTGTTGGGATTGATGCTGGTGTGCTCGACGAGACGGAAGCCGGGGCCGCCAATTTCGGCGTGCCGGTCGGCGGCGATGCGACGAACGGCGGCAGTACGGTCAAGGCGAATGTTGAGATAGCCCGCGCCGGCGACTTCGACACTGGTGACACCCTCTGGGAGTTGCGTCGAGAGTTCGGCGGCTAGTTCGGCAGCGATGGCGCGCGGGGCTTTGCGGAGGCGCTTGGCTAGTTCGAAGGCTACGGGAAGGGCGAGCTCGCCGAGGGCGATGCTTGGCGGCTGCTCGACGACTAGATTCGTGAGCGTGGTGTCGTACTTGGCGAGGAGGATGGCCTGGATGCTGGCCAACAAGGATTGCTGGATTGTGCGATACATGCTTGGGGATTCACCGCTTTGAGTTGATTTCAGTTTAACAGAGAGTGTCCTGCCGGACGGGCCCACTGCGCGTGGGGCGGCCACTTCGTGGCGGGTGTACCTTGTTGTGGCGACGTGAAGAGCTGGGGGCCTCGCGTTGCTCGGCACGGGAGGAGGCTATGGGAGTTCGGTGGGGAGTTCTTCGATTTCGACGAAGAGCGGGCGGGTGTTGTGGATGCGGATGCGGTGTGCGAGGAAGATGATGCCGCCAGCACCGGTGACGGAGATGAGCATCCAGGCGTGGATCGCGAGGCCGAAGACCGCGGCCTGGGGCATCGAGGCTCCGTGAGCGACTAGCGAGGTTTTGACGGCTAGTTCGAACGGGCCGATGGCTCCGGGTGAGCTGGGGATTAGGTAAGAGAGATTCGCAAAGGAGACTGCGAGCCAGGGGCCGATGCGATCAACAGGCAGGGCGAGGAGAAAGATTGCGGAGGCGTAGATCATGCCTTCGCAGGTCCAGATGATGACGGTCTGGAGGAGGAGAAGGAGAGAGCCGGAGATGCCGAGGCGGCCGGTCGCGTCGAGAGCGAGGGTAATCCAGTGGTCGACTTTGGCGAGCTTGGGATTTTTCGGAAGGCGGGTGAAGAGGCGTTGAATTGGCGCCTGGAGGCTGCGGGCTCCGACGAGGAGGATGAGGAGGCCGATGGCGGATATGGCGAGAGAGATGTTCGCGATGAGGCGCAAACGCGGCGTGGCGACGCGGCCGACGGTGGAGACGAACATGAGGACGAGGACGAAGATGTCGAGGAGTTTTTCGAGGATGACGGTGCTGAGGATAGTGGAGGGTGAGGCGCCGAGGTCGTCCGCGTAGGTGAAGACCCGCATGATGTCGCCGATGCGCAAGGGGAGGATGTTGTTGGCGGCAAGCGAGGTCATCAGGACGCGGGCACAGACGAGGAAGTGAGCGCGGAGAGAACGTGGGCCGCGGGGCATCATGTGGGTCCAGCGGACGCAGCGAAGGAAGTAACTGGCGAAGGTAAAGCCGACGATACCGAGGATCCAAACAGGATGCGTGAAGCGGAGGGCGAGGATCTGGTCGAAGGAGATTCCCCGGAAGGTGTACCAGAGGAAGAAGGCGCTGACGAGCAGGCCGGGGATGGTCTTGTACAGATTGCGGCGGGTGCTGCTGGTTGTGGTGGTGGCGCTCATGCGGACACCCGGATCGGCGGGAAGATGTGGGGGCGGATGGAGAAGACTAGCTGGCCGGTGAGGAGAGAAAACATCACCTTCGATTGTAACTTCCGGATCTGGATTAATATCGGGTGTGAGAGAGAATGAAAGGGCTGCACTGGAGTGTAGTCACCATCTTGCGGCGGGAGCACCAGGTATTTGGCCACTTCAGTAGCAACACCAATCTCCGCGGAAAGACTCGGACGGGAGGCGTACCGGCAGGAGCGGAGTTTTGCGGCTTTACTGGTCACGGCTCTGACGTTTTTTGCGCTGCTGGTCCATGGCTACCATCCGTATGCGGAAGATGGCGGAGTGTATCTGCCGGAGATTAAGCGGCTGCTGGATCCGGGGCTGTATCCGCAGGGGGCGGAGTTTGTGGTGGGGCATCTGCAGTACTCGGTGTTTGCCCAGGCGATGGCGGGGTTGGTGCGTCAGTCGCATTTGAGTGTGGATGCAGGGATGCTGCTGGTGCATCTGGCGACGTTTTGGGCGACGCTGTTTGCTGCGTGGCTGATGGCAGCGCGGTGCTTCGCTTCGCGTGAGGCGAGAGGAGGTGCGGTGGCGTTGCTGGCGGTGTGGATGACGCTGCTGATTGCGGGGACGTCGCTGATGCTGATGGATCCGTATGTGACAGCGCGGAGTGTGTCGACGCCGCTTGTGTTGCTGGCGCTGGTGGGGGCGCTGGAATTTCTGCTGCCGCAATTTGAGATTGGAGATGAGCGTGGGTGGCGCGGGTTGGTGCTGTGTTGCGTGGCGCTGGCGGGGGCGGGGATGATGCATCCGCTGATGGCTGGTTATGGATTGGGGTCGGTGTTGCTGCTGGGGGCGGCGTTGTCGGCGAGCAGAATGGTGCGGGTGTGGAGTACGGTGGGGTTGGGTGTGACTGCGGTGGCGATGGCAGCGGGGTTGCAACTTGCTGCGCCGCCGGAGAGCGCGGTTTATCAGAGAGTGTTGCTGACGAGGGACTATTGGTTTTTGAGCCAGTGGCATTGGTATGAGTTGATTGGATTGGCAGCACCGCTGTTGATTCTGTCGGTGGTTGCGGCGGGACCGCGACGAATGGGCGATGCAGCGCGGGTGGGAATGGCGCGCATGGCGGTTGCGGTGGGGGGGACTGCCGTCGTGGTGGCGATATTGTTTGCGCGGATGGGAATGACGACGCACCTGGTGGCGCGGATGCAGCCGCTGCGAGTCTTTCAACTGGTGTACGTGGTGATGACGCTGGTGTTGGGAGGGGCGCTGGCGGAGCGGGTGTTGCAGCGGCGGGCAGTGCGATGGGTCGCGGCGTTTGCAGTGTTGGCGGGGGCGATGGTGGTGGTGGAGCGGAGGACGTTTCCGGCTTCACGGCATCTGGAGTTGCCCATTGCGGACGGCTTGGGGATAAACGGAAATCAGTGGGAGCAGGCGTTTGGGTGGATCAGGCGGAACACGCCGAGGGACGCGGTTTTTGCGATGGATACGCAGTACATCACGAGGGCGGGAGAAGATGCCCAGGGGTTTCGCGCGATTGCGGAGCGGAGTGTGCTGCCGGATTTTTCAAAGGATGGCGGTGTGGTGACGAATAATGCTGAGCTTGCGGCGGCGTGGCTGGTGGGGCAGATTGCGCAGACTGGGTTGAATGCAGAGCCGGATGCTCGGCGAATTGCATTGTTGAGGCCGTTGGGAGTGACTTGGGTGGTGCTGGAACGGGACGCGGTGACGGGGTTTGCGTGTGCGTATGCGAACGATGCCGTGAAGGTTTGCCGCCTGCCCTGAGTTTGCGGGCCAGGCGGCGTTGGAATTAGTTCTTTGCTGGACTCGCGGTAGCGGCGGAGGTGAGAACGACGGGCTCCTGATCTTTGCTCTCCATCTTCGAATAGAAGCTGCGGAATTTGGGGTATTCGGCCGGAGGAAAGATAATCTCGCCGAGGGCGTAGGTTCGCCGAACGGTGAAGCTGTTGGGAGTGGTCTCGGTTGCGAGAGTGTAGAGGGCTGCTTTCTCGTAGCTTGAGTTTTCCTTGGCGGGGAACGATTCGAGCGTGAGAGTGGGCGGAAACTTAACCCGAACGGCGTCCTGAATCATACGGCCATACTCGAAGTAAACAGGAATTTCGCGTTTCTCGTGGGGAAAAGCCGGCTTGGCATTGGCGACAAAGATGTCACCAGGAAGAATGACGCGCTTGCCGGTGGAAGAGCCCATCCCTCCCTTGACCTCCAGATTGACTACAAGGGGTTGCTCGTACTCTTCGAGCTTGTTGATGGAAGCGACTTTGACTTCGACTCCGGGAGGCATGAGATTTTCGATGCTGGTGCGGAGCTCACGCTCCAGGCTTGCGGAGTCGCCCTGCAGTGCGCGTTGCCTCCAGTGCAGACCGGGAACTCCGCTGTATGTCATGGTGATTGTGCCGGAGAGGGCACCCTGGGGGTCGAGGGTGAGATCAGCGACTCGCTGAGTTCGTGCGAAGGTGTAAGGCTCGGCCGGAGCGTGGACGAAGTCAGTGGCGCCGTCAGTCTGACGAATGCCATCTGCCATGGTGTGTTTCCAGTCGAGATGCCCGTATGGGCAATAACGGGAGCCAGGATCGAAGTACTGCTCTTTCCCGTCGACGTTGACGATGGCAACGAGGTCGTCAATCTGGTTGAAGGAGAGATATCCCTTGATGAACAGGCTGCGCTCCCGGCTGGTGACACCGGCGATGTACGCCTTCATGCCGGCTGCACGGGCCATGGCGACGAAGAGTTCGGTGATTTGATCGTCGCTGCCGCGTTTGCGCGTCCAGACGTCGTCGGTGGATTGGACTTCTTTGAAGCCTTGTGCCTTCTCTTCTGCGGTGGAGTGTTGCCGGGTGAATCTTGTATTTTCAAGCTTCATGACCGCGGCATAGATTTTACGGAGCTTCTGATCCGGAGTGTCGGTGGGGAGAGTGATGTCGTTGACCACTGCTTTTACGACAGGCCCGGGCCCGATGAATTTGTCCCATCCCTTCGATTGAAATTTACCTTCGTTCTTCCAGAACTCATCGCCTGAACGATAGGCGGAGTAATAGAACTGGACGCGATAGGTGAGGCTGTTGATGGGAGGCATGAAGTCCTCTTCGGGGGCGGGAGGAATGTCATGGACATCGAGTTCGAAGGTGGATTGGCCGTCGGCGCCAGGGATCCGGGACTGCCTGACCTCCGCGCCGGCTGGCAGGATGGGCATCCAGGCAATCGCAGTGCTGGCATCGCCGCGCGAGTTGGTGACGGTGGTCCAGCCGCCGAGGTCGATATGTTTCCACAGATAGTGGCCCTTGCGGGTCCATAGATTGGACTGAATGTACCAGTCGGGAGACTGCAGATACCGGTCGTCCCATTGCAGCCTGTAGCGGTATTCGATGATGCTGCCGACTTCGACGTCCGGCATCGTAAAGACCTTGGCCATTACCTTGATGCCTTGCGTCTTTTCAATCAGCTTTTCGTATGGCTTTCCGGTGAAGGGGATGATGGTGCCGTCGGGATGGATGGTTCTGCCCTGGATGCCTTCCACGTTGTAACCTTCTCCGCTGTGACCGCGGGCAAAGCTCAGCTCGACGTTACTGAACTCCTTTCCTCCTTCGGTGAGCACCTTGAGCCGGGTGTAGATGGTGAACATGTGCAGCCTGTCGTCGGTGGTCTCTTCACGGAAGAGGTAGACGGCGGGGGCTCCGGGGACCTGGGGTTGGGAGGTCATGGAGAGTTCTTCGGGGGTTGGAGTAGTCCACTTGTCCTGCGCGAGCGCAGATGCAGTGGAGAGAGAGATCAAGGCAGAGAAAAGAGAAAGGCGGAAGAGACTGCGGCCTGAGACGTTCATGATTTTGCTTGCTTCCTTTACTGTTTGGTAGGCAGCCTGGTGCGTGGGACGTTGATCTTTTTTGTGGATGAGGCGGCTATTGCTTTTTGAGGACAGCGCTGCGCTGCTCGTCGGCTGCGATGATGCCGGCGAGTTTCTGAACATCGGGATATTTATCCGCGGGCAGAGTGACTTCGCGGACGGTGTAAGTGCGCGTGTAGTGGAGGATGTTGTCCTTGACGCTGCTGGTGCTCTCGTAGGAGGCAAAGCCGAGATCCAACTTTATCGGGTCGGGGATTTCGTCAACTGCGTAGCCGGGAGGGAGTTGGATGGAGTAGTCATCCTGTTCGAGCATGGTTTGATCGAGGTTGACGGGGACGTTGTCGCGCTTCTTGTGATCGATGTAGAGGTTTTCGCTGCCGAGAACGCGGGGGCGAACCATGAGCAGAGGGCCCATGGACTTGCCGAAGCGGTCCGTAGAGATGGAGTAGGAGGTAGTGAAGTCCTTGTTCAGCGCTTCGGCGTTTTGCACTTTGAAGTCAGAGACGGTGAAGTTGGTGAAGTCCTGCCCGAGGACGTGGTCGAGGAATTGGGTTTGCTCTTTGGCGTCGCCGGTGAGGTAGAGGTCGCGGCGGTGTTCCGAGACATCGCCGAATCGCTTCTCGGTGACAGCGCCTTTGAGGGAACCATCCGGCTGCAGCTCGAAGCTGGCGGTGCGGCGGATGGAGTTGAGTTCAGGAGAGAGGACCGGGAACTGGATGAGCTGACTCTCGGAGCCTTCGATCAGGACGCCGTAGCCCCCCTGGAGGTTGTGTTCGAGCTGACCGAAGGCGGTCTTCTCCCACGTGGGATCGAAGATGAGGTATCGACGGCCGTTTTTGGTCGTGACGACGCTGCGAAGCTTCGACGAGGTGTAGCCTTTGGGGATTTCGATGGCGGCAATCATGTGGTTGCCGACGATGGATGGTGCATCGGGATCGACGACTCCGCGACGAGAATCGACCATGACCAGAGTTCCGTGGACGCCGACTGTGGAGAGCATCGACGAAAGCAGGGTTGCCTTGTCTTTGCAGTCGCCGTAGCGGTTGCGAAAGATGTCGCCGGCATAGTGGGGTTGATGACCGCCGATGCCGAGTTCGACGACGAAGTAGCGGACCTGTTTTTGAACGAACTCGGCGATGGCCTCGGTCTTGTCGTAAAAATCGGTCTTGTCGCCGGCGAGTTCTTTGGCTTTGGCGGCGATCTCGGGAGTGGCGACGAGGCGGTCCTTCGAGAGGTTCTGATACCACTCGCCGATGCTCTGCCAACTGCCTTCAGTCGGAGCTGTGATGCCGGGGCCGGCGTAGTGGACAGTCATGCGGCCGGCGAGTGCGAGCTCCGACGGACGCAGGACAACATGGTCAAGGTCGATGGCTGGGACTTGCTTCATCTCCCAACGCCAGCGCTGGTGTTCGAGATCGACGGCGGGCAGTTCCTTGCTGTGAGCCCAGACGGTGCCGTGCGTGAAGCCGGGGGGAAGCTCGAGCGTGAAGCTCTGGTTGAGGCGCGGAATGTCATCCTGGAAGAACCAGGTCTTCTCGGTGAGGTAAGGAGAGCTGCGTTGTTCGCATTCGTAGGCGACGATGCCGCCAGGGTCCCGACCGGGAGGGCTTGCCGCTCTCACCTTCAAGTCCTCGAAGAAATTGCCCTGGCCGGGATAGCCATATTCGACCATCTCGTTGTCCTTGACTGCGTACTCGTGACCATCGGGGCCGATGCTCCAGACATGCATGGAGAGTATCTTGCGGTCCTTATCGAAGGGGACGCCGACGATGCCTTCTTCCCTGCCCTGGGGGCGAAGGATCTTGATGACCTTGCGCTGGTGTTCCACGGCGCTGCCATCGGGGGTGACGGTGTAGGTGATGTCGTCGAGCAGGACGACTGCGTTGGTCTCGTTGGAGTATTGGGGGAGTTTTTGCTGCGCGGCGGTGCGAACCCAGTCTGGAACACTGTCGGGCTTGGAGGCGAGGGCCGGGGCTGCGACGAGGCTGGCTAGGACAACCAAGGTCAATGAATACATGGAGGGTCTGCGTTGATGCTCTGCTTGCGGTACGGCTCGTTCTGGCATTGGGCCCTTGATGCACCTCCCCTGTACCGCTAAGCGGAAAGGACTGAGTCGGAGAGGAGGTGGTGTCCCGCCATTTATACGTATGAGAGAAACGGAAATCAAGAAATTCAAATGGCGGGTGATCCCCCGTTTGGGTGATCAGTTGTGTACAGGTGATGAACGTCTCCGCGCGTCTAGCCGTTGCCCTGAAGGCGGGCGCGGGCTCTGTGGCGGAGAGAGGTGCGAATGACGATGGCGAGGAGGAAGCAGAAGCCGAGGGTGGATATCGCCATCAGCCATTGGTAGTCGGAGAAAAGCATTGTGAGCCAGGCCCAGGGCGACAGCGAGCCGACGCGGTAGACATCGTTGCCGATGCGGTAGGAGGTGAAGCGTGAGCCGTTGAGTACGCTGACGGACTGTGAGATGTCGGAGGACTGAGAGTTGGTGAGGAAGGCGGAGAGGAAATCCGAGACAACCGTCTTGTCGCGCAGGGCGATGACGACGACGGAACGTTTGGATCGGGTGGGCCACTCGATACCTTCGATGAGTGCGTCGGGCAGACCGCCGGCGGTTTCAAGCTGTCCTGAGCGGACGCGGTCGGAGCTGCGGACCTTCCACCAGGCGTGTTGGAGCTGGGCGAAGAAGCCCTGGGTGTCTTGAATGTGGAGACCGCTGCCGTCGATACCGACGGGAAGCGAGGAGTTGAGCCGGGCGATGGCGGACTGGTCGTCGACAGTGCCGAGGACGAGATAGTCTTTGTGGCCGTCGGCGTTCATGCCGGAGGGGTCGGTGACGGAGACGTTGAGAACGGGGTAGCCGGTCTGTGCACCGAAGTGTCCCATGAGAGTGAGGTACATCTCGATCTCTTCGGGGGTGGCGGCTTCGGGGAGCACGACTGCGGTTTCCGCCAGATCGGCGAGACGGGTGAAGGGATAGCCGGCGTTGGCGAAGATCTGGAGATTGGGCAGCGTGGCCCAGTGAGAGATGCCCTGAATGTCGAGGTAGGAGTCTTTGAGGATGGCGCCGGTGAGGTCGTCGGGTGCGGCGGATGCTTGGGCGGGGTGAAAGAGGAAGCGGGTTGATAGAGAGTTTTCGAAGGGGCGCAGCTGTGAGACCGGCAGGGGCACGATGGCGTCGAGCTGCGAGGATGGTTTGTCGGTGTGAGGTAGAGGCACGGAGCTAACGTATGCGTCGTTGAGTGAGACTTGCAGAGAGCTGCCGTTGGCGAGGGGTGCGGCGTTGTAACGGTAGTTCAGATGGAGGTTCAGGTTTTGACGGGTGCCGTAGTAGAGATCGGGCGGAAGGCGCAACGAAATTGGCGATGAGTTGTTCTGTTGTATGTCGCCGAAGCGATTGATGGCGCGGGTGCTGAGCCAGCGGGGTGCGTCGTCGGGCACGCGAGTGGGGGGCTTGATGGACTGGACGCGCACGGTTGCACCCTGCATGAGGTCGTGCTGCATGCAGAAGGCGATGGCGGCGTTGAGAAGATCGTCGGCTGAGCTGCCGGTGAGGACCAGAACTTTGGCGAATGGATCGGAGGGGTTGGTCCGCATGGCGATGATGGGGCCGGAGACGGAGGTCATCTCGAGCGAGGTAGAGAGCGCGGTGCCGGTTTCGCCGATGACGATTGCGTTGCCGGTGGGAATGGTGCCGATGGAGACGGGAAAGCGTATGGGACGCGAGTCGGCGAAGATACCGAACCAGGAGGCGAGGATGCCGGCGGCTTCGAGGGCCTGGGGAGAGGGGCGCGTCGCGAAGACGATGGGGACTGTGGGATGGAGATCGGCGATGGAGTCGTAGAAGGGCTCGGGCAACATCCTGAGGTCGTCCTGCTGCTGGATGTAGAAACCGGTGAGTTCAATCGTGGAGGAGTTGTCTATCTGGCTCCAGAGCGCTGAGGTTGAGAGGCCTTCGGATTTTTCGGGGGGCGTGCCGACAAACTCGATGGTGAGTTCATTGCTTCGCGAGAGCAATTCTGCGGGAATCGTAATGGAGGTCTCGCGCTGGCCGTTGTTTTGATTCTTTGCGAGGTTGGCCATCCATGAGGGTACAGGCGGTGCTACTGCAGGAACAGAGGCGAAGAGCTTCCCGTTCAGGATCAGGTTGAAGTGGCTGAGAGCGGGGTTGAGGTCGGGGGAGAACTGGTAGTGCAACTTGATGGTGGCGGTGTTGACGACCTGCGTGTGCGGTAGCGTGAAGCGAAGGGTCCGGCTGGTGTCTGCGCCGCGGAGAAGAGTTGCGGCAGGTGCGCCGAGCTTTGAGAAGGTGAGGGAGCTGGTATAGGCGCCGGGGTCTGGCACGGGCTGCGACCAGGAGTAGGTTTGCGCGTACGTCTGGGCTGGAGATGTGCTGGAGGTTTGCGAATAGGTCTGGGCTGAGAGGTGGCGGGCGGAGCAGAGCGCAATCAACAACACGAGAGGCGCGATGCTGGTGGCGAGCCTTCCGGGGGGAGGAGTTTTCTTTGCTCCGGTCCACTCGCGGAGTGCCTTGCCGAGTCCATGAAATGCGAGCTTGATGATGCGGCCCAGGCTGGTGAGAGGCTTGTCGGCTTCGCGTGCTTCGCCCCAGCCGAGCCAGTTGTCGGCCCTTGAGTAGAGGACCATGGTGAGGGCTTCTTCTTCCTGAAGTGTCAGGGGGTCGAACTGCGCGCGGAGTTCGTTGCCGCTGACTGTGACGAGAGTGGCAGGCAGGGTGGCGTTGCCGTCGAGGACGGGGAGGGTAAGTTTGACGACGTCGCCGGGGGATGCGGTAAAGTCTCGCTCCATGTGAATCATGAGGCCGCCACTAGAGACGTCGGTGGTGACACCGGGAACGACGGTTCCGTTGGGGAGATGCACGTCGGCGGGTATGGACATTGCGATGCGGACGGTTTGACGGCGCTGGCGGCTCTCCCATGCGACCGAGGTGGCGACGCCGAGGATGATGAGGTTGAAACAGGCCCAGACGAGGTTCATCACGATGGTGCCGACGTGGTGGCCGTCGTACATGGACGCGGGAATGTTGAGGGGCCACTTTGCTGCGGCTCCGGGAAGTTGAATGAAGCGGGGGATGGCGCAGAGGACGCCGAGAAGATTCAGCGCAATCAGGAGGAGGAATGGCCGCGCCAGGTGACGGTCGAAGAATCTGCGGTTCACGACTCCGCCTTTGGCCGTGACGTGGAAACGCCCGAGCTTTGGATTGATGAGGGCGAGGATGGTGGGCAGAAGGATGTATGGCGCGAGGACGGTCTCGTAGATGTCGTTCCAAAAGGAGTGGCGGTGCTGGCCTTGAATGCGCGAGTTCGCGATGTTCGAGAGTACGAGGTGCGGAAAGGCGTAGGCGAGGATGGCGGCCCAGTAGCCGGGAATATTAACGTGGCCGAAGATGAGATAGATCAGCGGCGCCGTGAGAAAGATCAGGCGTGGGAGAGCGTACAGAAAATGAGTCATCGCGTTGAAATAGCATAACCGCTGAGCCGGGCTGAGGCCGCGAGCAAAGAGCGGATTATCTGTGCGCATGATCTGGATCATGCCACGTGCCCAGCGAATGCGCTGCTTGACGTGTCCGCTGAGGCGTTCGGTGGCGAGTCCGGCGGCCTGGGGAATATTGACGTAGGCCGTGTTCCAGCCGTTCATCTGCATGCGGAGCGAGGTGTGTGCGTCTTCGGTCACGGTTTCGACCGCCATGCCACCGATCTCGTCGAGTGCTGAACGGCGGAGCACAGCGCAGGAGCCGCAGAAGAAGGTGGCGTTCCAGAAGTCGTTGCCGTCCTGAACGACACCGTAGAAGAGCTCGCCCTCGTTGGGGATCTTGCGGAACTGGTCGAGATTGCGCTCGAAGGGATCGGGCGAATAGAAGTGGTGGGGCGTCTGGAGCATGGCCAGCTTGCTGTCGCGCAGAAACCAGCCGAGCGTGATCTGCATAAAGCTGCGGGTGGGGACGTGGTCGCAGTCGAAGATGGCGACGTAGGGTGAGTCGAGACGCGCGAGTGCGGAGTTAATGTTGCCGGCCTTCGCGTGTTCGTTGTCGTCGCGCGTCATGTAACCGATGCCGGCTTCTTCGGCAAACCTGCGGAACTCGTCGCGCCGGCCGTCGTCGAGGATGTAAACGTGGAGCCGGTCGGAGGGCCAGTCGATATTCATCGCGGCCAGAGCGGTGTGTTTCACGACGCTGAGTGGCTCGTTGTAGGTGGGGATTAGCAGATCTACTGCGGGCCAGAGGTCGGTGTCGTCGGGTAGCGGAACGGGCGTGCGGCGCAACGGCCAGAGCGTCTGCATGAAGCCGAGAAAGAGGATGAGGAAAGCGTAGGTTTCTGCGAAGAGGAGGAGCAGGATGAAGAAGCCGTCGAGCAGGGTCCAGACGGAACCGGGGTCGAGGAAGAGACTGGTGACGGACGCGTATCTCCAGTAAGCGTAACGGAAGGTCGAAAACATGGAGGCCAGGATGAGCGTGAGCGTGACGAGATAGGAGCTCGAGCTGCGGTCCAGCCAGATGATCAGCGCGATGGTGAGGATGCCGAGCACGGTTTGCTGCGGCCAAGTGAGTTCGAGGATGCCGGTAAAACCGAGCAGGAATATCCCGGTGAAGAGAATGAGAATGCGGATGAGTTTGAGGAGGGGGTTGTCAGTTGACTCAATTTGACTGAAGAGGGGCAACCCCGTCATCGTTCGCTCCACCGCACGTTGCGGAAGCCTGCGGTGGCGGGTGCGGCGACCGTGCGGAGCCATGTCGCCAGGTTGAGATAGTCTTCAGCGACGGGAGCGTCGGGGGCGTAGTCGACTACGGTCATGCCCTCGGCGAGAGCTTCGCTGACGGAGGGAGCGCGGCGGATGACGAAGGGCAGCAGACGGTCTCCGAGCTGGCGGCGCATGACCTCGCGAACATCAAGGTGCAGCGGAAGCGAGGTGTCGAACTGGTTGAGTACGTAGAAAGGCATGAGCGGGCGGCCATCGCCGTCGTTGACGTCGTGGAAGAACTTTTCGACGGTCTGCAGACTGATGACGGAGTTCATGTCGGGCGCTACGGGTACGAGAATAGTCGGGTTCATTCGCGAGAGGCGGCGGACGATCCAGCTAGAGGTCACATTGAGGTCGAGAAGGATGCGTTGCATGCCGCGGCTGTTGTTGATGATCTCTTCGGCGAGTTGTTCCTGCGCGGCATCGTCGCTTCCCTTGCGGTCGACGTCGTAGCTGACGAGGTAGATAGGCGCGTCGGTGCTTCCGCTGGGCGGCGAGAAGGTGCGGACGGTGCCCTGGCGAAGTTCGCTGGCGCCGAAGTAGAACGGCAGCAGACCGTGGGAGGTTGTGTCGGTGAGGAGGACCTTCTCACCCATGGAAGAAAGCGATCGGCCGACGGTTGCGACGAGACTGGTCTTGCCGACGCCGCCGGCGAGCGAGAAGACGGCGAGGACGGGAGTTCGAGTCTCCTTCTGTCGGACGGGTGCAGGCTCGGGCTGATCCTGACCGGGCTGGTCGAATACGCCTTTAAGAGCGAACCAGCGGGCGGCGACGCGTTCGCGGGAGTGCTGGAGCGTGTCGGCAACCGACGATTGAACGGGCGACGGCGGTGGAACAGCAGGTTTGGGTGAAAGCTGCGACGCCGGTGGAGCGTAGAGCCATGCCGGACCGGCGGGGTCTGCCTGGAAGCCCGGACGTGTCGACGGAAACGGTGTGTCTGCGGGAGGTTCCGGTGTGCTGCTGCGCCGCTCCGGGAAGCCCTGGGACTGCTGGTAGTCGAAGTCGTCCTGTGCACGTCGGCCGCGAGTGGAGTCGGATGGAACAAGCGCCTGCGAGAAAGGCGATACAGGCCGGGGTGTAACAGCAGAGGGGTTGAGACGGGATGTGGTCATCGGCCGCGTGATCGGAGACACTGCGGTATTTCCGGTTACGTCGCGACGGACATCCTGCGAAAGATCGATGGTGATTGGACGATCTCCGGAGGAGGGTGGCCATGTTCCTCCTGTGACTGGGGTCGAGGAGGTGCCGGGCTCAGCCTGAGTGGGACGCGAGGCGAGCGGTTGTGAATCGTTGCGACGAGGACTCATGGGTGAGGCCTGGCTTTCGTTGGCGATCGGAGACGGAGTTGCTGCGGGGAGAGATTGTTCGCTTGCCGCCTCCATTGCGGATGCAGGAACTGCGGAGCCTTCTGTGTGGCGTGCCGGACTGGTGGAGGTGTATTCGGCCCGCATGGAGTCGTAGTCGGGGCCGCGGTAGATCTGCCGGACTCCGGATGCTTCATCGGGGCGATAGCCCTGCGGACGACGGCCCGGATGGCTGTCGGAGACGCGGCGCTGCGGGATTGGAGTGTCGCCTGAGGCGGGCACAACTTCGGCGCGTACTTCTGCGGTTGCTGTGGGTTCCTGCTTCGCCTCTTCCTGAGGTGAAGGTCGCAACAGAGGCTGCGACGGAACGCCTGCGGCAGGTGTGGAGTAAACGGTGTAAGGATCGGTGACTTTGCCCGGTATCTCGGGCGATGGATTTTGATCTGCGGCGATAGCTTTGCGGCGAATCTCTGAATCCGCATAGCGAGCGGCCTGTCGTTGCGCGGATGCATGCGCTTCTGCGATCTCGCGTTCTTCGCGTCGTGCGGCGGCTTCGGCAACGGCAGCGGCTTCGGCGCGGCGAGCGGCTTCGACGCGCTCTGCTGCTGCAGTGCGTGCTGCTTCTTCTGCTTCGCGCAGAGCACGCCGCATGGAGGAGTCGGCGTCTTCTGCCTGATGTGTGAGGGCGGCCTGGGCTGCGTGACGAGCAGCAGAGTCTGCTGCGACGGCAGCGGCTTCAGCTTCGGCTTGAGCGAGCAATGCCTGCTCACGGACCTGCTCGGCGGCACGATGTCTCAACTGAGCGCGGTACTCCCGACGCGATGCAGAAAAGTCGCGGTACTTTGCTCCATGAAGATTTGCCCAGGAGTAGAGGACCGCCACATCTTCGGGGGTCTCCGCCACTGTCTGGTCATCGTTCCTGTCCGTGCTGCGAGAATCCATAAGTCAGCGTCCTGTGTGTTCCATTTGCGGTTTGAACTGCGCCGGTTCGCTGCCAGCTCAAACGCCGAATTTGCACCTGTTGTCATGCAATAGCCTGAGGCTACTGTGCGTACTATCTCAAGTCAATCAGCAGTTTGTGCGACTTATGTGTGAGGGGTGTGGCGTGGTAGGGGTATTACCGCATGAAACCTGCACAAAACTGAAGAATCGCCCGTTCCCAAAATGGGAGTTGGAGTGGCTCGGACTGTTCTCGAAAGGGACTTGGTTCATGTGGTTCTTCGATGTGAAAAGCAGTGGTCTGTAAGAGACTGCACTGCCATTGGTTGGCGGCGAAATTCCCGCAGTTGAATGTGCTAACTTGGTAGTGTGGTTTGAGAGCGTAGCTCAGTTGGTAGAGCATCGCCCTTTTAAGGCGTTGGTCCTGGGTTCGAGCCCCAGCGCTCTCACCATTTCCCCCTCAATTTTTTGGTCTGATCAGGACCGAACCTACGCTAGACGTTGACTTACGCTGTTGGTTTGTCCGGAGCGGGTTCGATGGCGCAGAAATCTTCGAGGAAGCGGTTGCTGTACTCGTCGACTAGGGTTTCGACGCGGTCGGCGGAGTCCGCGCAGACGATAAGGCCGGCGTGGTGGTGGCGGTTGAGGCGCTGGACAACCTCGGGGGCGTCGTAGCTGGCGGTGTCGGGCTGCTCCTGGCGGGCGAGGCAGATGATGCTGCCGGCGTAGAGCTGTTTGGGTTTGGCCAGGGCGTACTCCATGTGGAAGAGGGCGGCGACTTCGATTCTGGCCCACTCGACCCAGGGGTTGAGACCGGAGGCGAATTCGACGACTTCGGCGATATGGGCTCCGCCGACGCGGGCTGCTGTTTCGAGGAAATAGAGGGTGCCGTTGGATTGGGCCTTGATGAACTCGGTGTGGGTGACGCCGGAGATAAGGCCGAGCGATTCGATGACGCGTTGATGGATTGTTGTGAGGGTGAGTGCGTCGCTCGATTCCCTGCTGAGCGTGCGGGTGCTGAAGATGCCTCCCTGGTGCATGGTCTGCATGGGAGGCTTGCCGTATTTGTATGCCGAGCTGAAGAGGACTTGCCCGTTCCAGGTGACGCCTTCGACGTGAAAGATTTCGCCGGGGACGAAGCGTTCGAGGAGGTAGTGGGATTGGAGGTCGCCGAGTTCGTCGAGGATGGGCCATAGGGCGTCGGGCGTTTCGATTTTTCGGATGCCGATGGCGGAGGCGTTGGTGCGCGGCTTCAGAAGCCAGGGGCCGGGGACGTGGCCGAGGAAGCTGCGGATGTCGTCGTAGTTGAAGACTGAGGTGAACTCAGGGACGGGAACGCCGCAGTGGCGCGCGCGAACACGCATGGCGAGTTTGTCGCGGAAGTGGCGAGTAAGGGATTCTCCCATGCCGGGGAGGCGCATGTGTTCGCGAAGGAGAGCGGCTACTTCTAGGTCGAACTCGTCGAGTGCGACGATGCGGTCGATTCTGTTTTCTCGGGCGAGGTAGCTAACGGTGTTGAGCACGTGCTCTGGAGCGAGGTTCTCCGGCATGGTGAAGAGTTTGGTGATTGATTCGCGCGGCCAGTTGGCGTGCTCGAGCTTTTCGACAGTGAGGAGAAGGACGTTGACTCCGAGACGCGCGAGCTCCTGCATGAAGGGCTGACCCTTTTCGTAGGTGCTGATGCAGAGAATCGCGGGTTTCTGTTGCGGATCCGTCACGCCTGGCATCTCCTTCGTGCCTTCAAAAAAGGCGTTGCGCCGTTCGTGATTGCACTCTACATCAGGAGACGGGTTCTTCGGTAAAGGTTTGTTTCACACCGTCTTCGAGAGTGGTAAAGGGAGCGGTGTATCCGGCGTCGCGGAGGCCGGTAACGTCTGCCTGGGTGAAGTGCTGATAACGGTTTTTCAGGTCGCCTGGGAAGGGGATGTATTCGATTTTTCCGGGGCCGTGGACCTGCATGAGCGCAGCGGCGACGGCGTTGAAGTTGCGGGCTTCGCCGGTGCCGGCGTTGACAACGGCGTGGATGGGTTTCTTGGGACCGTCGGGAAGGAGGCAGGCAAAGAACATGTTGATGCGGGCGAGGTCTTTGACGAAGACGAAGTCGCGGCGCTGTTCGCCATTGGCGTAACCGCCGGAGCCCTCGAACATCTTGATGGTACCGGTGTCTTTGAGTTGGCGGGTGAAGTGGTGGATGACAGAGGCCATGCGGCCTTTGTGCTGTTCACGCGGGCCGTAGACGTTGAAGTAGCGGAGGCCGACTACGGTGCTTTTCATCTCCGGGATCTGGCGGCGAACGTAGTTGTCGAAGACGAGCTTGGAGTAGCCGTAGACGTTCAGCGGGCGCTCGTTGGCGGGGAGTTCGGTGAAGTTGGTGCTGGCTCCGTAGATGGCAGCGGTGGAGGCGTAGACGAGAGGAATTTTGCGGCCGAGGGCGAAGTGCAGCAGTTCCTTCGAGTAAGTGAAGTTGTTGTCCATCATGTAGCGGCCATCGTCTTCGAGTGTGTTGGAACAGGCTCCCTGATGGAGGATGGCGCGGATTCTTGTGTTCTCGAAGTAGCCGGCCTTGAGGGCGGCGCGGAACTCGCGCTTGTCCATGTAGTCGGCGAATTCGGCACCGGCGAGGTTGAGGAACTTGGGGCCGGTGAGGTTTGGCGCGGGAGCGAAGTTGTCCACGAGCAGGATGTCGCGCTCACCTGCGGCGTTGAGTTGCTGGATCAGATTGCTGCCGATGAAGCCGGCGCCCCCAGTAACGATGATCACTTTCTGTGTCTCCTAGTTTTGCGTTGAAGTTGCGGTGAGTTTTTTTACGATGTTGGTGGTTGAAAATCCTTCGACGGTGGGAACGATCTCCACTCGTCCGCCGGCGGCGATGACGTCTTCGTGGCCGACGACGGTATCGATGGTGTAGTCGCCGCCTTTGACGAGGACGTTGGGCTTGAGGGCGCGGATGAGTTCGAGCGGAGTGTCCTCCTCGAAGAGAACGACGGCGTCGACGGCGGCGAGAGCGGCCATGACGCGGGCGCGTTCGCGTTCGGAGACGATGGGGCGGGTGGGACCCTTGAGGCGGCAGACGGAGGCGTCGGCATTGAGGCCGAGAACGAGTTTGGAGCCGAAGCGGCGGCAGTCTTCGAGCAGCGTGATGTGACCGACGTGGAGGAGGTCGAAGCAGCCGTTGGTGAAGACGATGGTTTCGCCTGAGGCGCGCCACTCTGCGACGCGTAGCTTGATGCGTTCGAGATCGAGGATCTTTTCGCCGGCCGAGAGTCCAGAGCTGGGGGTTAACACGGCAACAAGTTCGTGTGCGGCGATGGGGACGGTGCCGACTTTGCTAACTACGATTCCGGCGGCGAGGTTTGCGAGTTCGACGGCGGTTTCGATTTGCAGTCCACCCGCGAGACCTGCGGCGAGTGTTGCGATGACTGTGTCGCCGGCACCGGAGACGTCGAAGACCTCGCGGGCGCGGGCTGGTGAGTGATAGACGCCGGTGCTGTTTGCTGAGGATGGGCGAAGGATACTGATTCCCTTCTCGCTCATCGTTACGGTGAGGAATTTCAAGTCATGTTCTGCAACAAGAGCACGCCCCGCGGCGAGAAGATCGTCAGTGTGGTGGACGGGGACTCCGGTTGCGGCGGAGAGTTCGCCCAGATTGGGGCAGATCGTGGTTGCGCCGGTGTACTTGCTGAAGTCAGGTGTCTTTGGGTCGGCCAGGACTGGAATACCGGCTGTGCGGGCGGCGCGGATGACGGCTTCGCAGAGGGCGGCTGAGAGAGCTCCCTTGGCGTAGTCGGAGAGGATGACGGCGTGGACCTTGGCGACGAGTTCGGTGGCGCGTTCCTGAAGGCGCTGGGCTTCGGCGGCGGGTGGGGCGTCGCGGCTTTCGATGTCGAGGCGAAGGAGTTGCTGAGTGCGGCCGACGATGCGGGTCTTGGAGATGGTGGGGAGTGTGCTTGAAACGACGCCGACGGTGTCGATGCCGGCGCGCTCGAGGATTGCGGCGAGTTCGGACTGTTCGGCGTCGCTGCCCCAGAAGCCGCCGAGAAATGTCTGGCAGCCGAGGCCGGCGAGGTTCATGGCGACGTTGGCTGCTCCGCCTGCGCGCTCGTACCGGCGGGCGTGGCGGAGCACGGGAACCGGGGCCTCGGGTGAGATGCGTTCGACGTCGCCGTGAATGTAGCGGTCGAGCATGATGTCCCCAATGACGAGGACTTTGAGCTGGCTGAAGCCGCCCTCCAACAGGTTCAGAATCGAATGAAGCTCCGGCAACATGTGTGGCAACAATCTCCTTGGAACCATCATCGCATCTTCGACGAGCTCGCTGGGTCAGGGACTAGCCGAGGATGGCGCGAACTTCGGTGAGAACTTCGTCGACGGTGATCGACGTGAGGCATTTTTTGCGTTCGACGATGCAGGTTTCGAGGCCGCAGCCCCAGCAGTCGGTCTGGTGGTAGAGGACGCGATGTTGTTTGCCAAAGGGAAACCAGACGCGCGGCTTGTTGCGGGCAGCGAAGATGGCGACGCATGGGGTTTGTACGGCGGCGGCAAGGTGCATTGGGCCGCTGTCGTGGCCAACGAAGACGCGGGCCTGCGCAAAGACGGCGGCACTTTCGCGAGGGGTGAGGAGGCCGCAGAGATTGACGACCGGGCTCCTGGAATTTTCACGCCAGCCGTCCGCTGCGAATTCGCTGGCTTCGGTTTCTTCTGCGGCTCCGGCGAGGGCTAACGCGTGATCTGGATAGTGGATGGCGAGTTGCTTCAGGAGGGCTCGCCAGTTTTCTTTGCCCCAGTCCTTTGATTGGACTTTCGTGCCTACGCTGACGGCGATGATTGGACGGTTGGCCGTTGTGGAGAGAACCTGTTTTGCGCGGGCGTGTTCTGCGTCGGTGAGGTGGAGGTTCCAGCTTTCGGGAGAGCCGAGATGAGCGTCTCCCAACTCGGCGAGATTTCGGGTGAGGCGCGATGCTTCGGGTTCGAGGGCCTGCTGCGATTCGTCCCAACGATGCTGTTGCATGTCTTCGGTGAGGGGGAGACCGATGTGGCGTTGAATTCCGCAGAGGCGAAAGAACTTTGCGTCACGCTGGGCGGCCTCGACTCCGCGAGTGGGTCCCAGGTAGACGAGCACCTGCGGGCGCCAGCGGAAGAGTTGCCACCACAAGGCGAAGAGTTCGCGAGGGCTGCGGGTGCCAACGGCGTAGCGAATGTAGCCGTGGATGAGGTTGGTGCTCTCGAGGATAGCAGCGGCGGATGGGGCTTTGGCGTTGACGGGAAAGTTTGTCAGGAGACGGCGTTCGGCGTTGGGAAATGCGCGGGCGACGAGGTGAAAGGCCGGGAGTGCGATGAGGGTATCGCCGAGGCTGCCTAGCCGGTAGATCAGGACCCGCTTTGTCGAACTTTCCATCGTCTGACTCTAGTCTGCTTGGTTCAGGGGTTTAGGGCAACTACGAACAGTCATAGACGGAACTGATAGAGTTTTTCTGGGCTGAGTTGGAACGGAGTGACCGGTTATGCTCGATGCACTTTTGATAACGCGGATGCAGGATGAGATGACGGCGGCGCTGCATGACGCGGAGGGTGAGTTGGCGGTCGAGACGAGTGCGGATGGGTTGATGGCGCTTGCAATGGCACAGCACCGGGCGAACTTTGAGCTCTGGCATGAAGAGGACAAGGCAAGGGTGCCGGGCGTGCCCGATGGGGAGATTGCACGGGTGAAGAGAGCGATCGATGGGTTGAACCAGAGGCGGAACGACCTGATGGAGAAGATGGACGTCTGGCTGATGGAGAGGCTGGATCAGGATCCTGTTGCGCCGCTGCACTCGGAGACGCCGGGGCTAATGATCGACCGGCTCTCGATCCTGGCGTTGAAGATCTATCACACGCGCGAGGAGACGCACAGAGAGAGTGCGACAGAGGCTCATCGGGTGCGGAACGTGGAAAGGCTGGCTCTGCTGGAAGAGCAGCGTGGAGACCTGGCGATGTGCCTCGATGCGTTGTGGGCGGAGGTGCTGGGAGGGACGCGGCGGTTCAAGCTTTATCGGCAGATGAAGATGTATAACGACCCAGAGTTGAATCCTGCTGTGTATAGCAGAGGTTAGGGGGGCGAACGAAGTGGGAGTTGACCTGCGTGGTCCGTCTGCGTATAAAACCGACACGAGAGAAAACCAGGCTTGAGCTACCGTTAGAATGGGAATGCTCAGAAACACCCCAGGTGACAGGAATGACCATGGCTCAGATGAAGACGGCAAATGCTGCTGCTGGAACAAAGCGTGCTCCGCGCACGTTAGCTGGAAACTCGCCCGCGATCGACACTGCGCGAGCGCAGATCGTTGCCCTGTACGAGGCCGCGTTGCGGCTGATGCAGGAAGGCAAGTACGACAAGGCCCACGCGGCATTCGAAAAGATGCTGGCGAACGGGGCCGGTGACCTGAGCGACCGGGTCAGGATGTATGCCAACGCGTGTCTGCTACAGGCGGCTAAAGGAAAGAACACGTTTGCCAGCCACGAGGAACACTACGACTATGCGGTGTCGCTGCTGAATGACGGTCACTATGAGGACGCGCGTGAGCAGTTCAAGCAGATACTGAAGGAGAATGACAAAGCGGACTATGCTTTGTACGGCCTGGCGGTGCTGTCGAGCATGACTGGCGACTCGCATCACTGCCTGGAACATCTGACCGAGGCCATTCGACAGAATCCGAGGAACAGGATTCAGGCGCGAGCGGACTCGGACTTTCAGGATATGGCGGACGATCCTCGCTTCACGGAGCTGCTGTATCCGGAGGTCTAACTCTGCTCTGACATCCAATGCGAGGCATCATACGTTAAGGCTTGGATAGGGGACCTCGCGCATGTCGTTGTCGAATTTCACGGAGACAAGAGAAAAAGACCTCAAGGTGGTTGCGATTGGGGGCGGCACGGGGTTGTCGACGCTGCTTCGGGGTCTGAAGCGGTATGTTGCGACTCCTGACCGGAGGAAAGGGGTTCGACTCGGGAGCGCTCCGGAGCCGGTCAGCGCTGCACCTCCTTGTCCGTCGCTCAAATGCGTTATCCGGGAGCTTTCAGCGGTGGTGACGGTGACGGACGATGGTGGTTCGTCGGGAAGGCTTCGGGAAGACTTCAAGATGCTGCCGCCGGGGGACATCCGGAACTGCATGGTGGCGCTGTCTGAGGATGAGCACCTGCTGTCGAAGCTATTTCAATTTCGCTTTGAGCATGGAGACCTGGGTGGGCACAGCTTCGGGAATCTGTTTGTCGCGGCGCTGTCGCATATAACAGGGGACTTTGCCCAGGCGGTGCAGATGTCGTCGCAGATTCTTGCTACGCGGGGGAGGATCTTTCCTTCGACTAATACGAATGTTGGGCTGGTAGCTGAGATGGATGATGGCTCGCTGGTGCGGGGCGAGACCAACATTACAGCGAGCAAACACAGCATCGTGGAGCTGCGGCTGGAGCCGGAGACGGCAGATCCGCTGCCGGAGACTCTGGAGGCGATTGCCAATGCAGACCTGATTACGCTGGGGCCGGGGTCGCTGTATACGTCGCTGATTACGAATCTGCTGGTGCGAGGCATTCCAGAGGCGCTGGAGGCTTCGAAGGCGACGAGGGTGTTTGTGTGCAACCTGATGACGCAGGCGAATGAGTCGCTGGGGCTGACGGCAGCGCAGCATATCGAGAAGATCATGCAGCACGCGGAGGGGACGTCGTCACCGATCTTCGACTATGCGCTGATCAATACGGGACCGATATCCGCTGTGCGGCTGGCGCAGTATGCGCGCGAGGGGCAGCAGCCGATTGAGGCGGATCTGGATCTAATTCGGGCGCTAGGGGTTGAGCCGGTGACGGGAAACTTCGTCCATGAAGGCGATGTGCTGCGGCACGATTATGATCGTGTCGCGGAGCGTGTGCTTGCTCTTGGGCTGGAGAGATTGGCGGCGCCGTTGACGCGGTAGGACATAGCGAGGAGAAGAATGATGGTGATTGGACTCTGGTTGCTGATGATGGCTGCGAGTACATTTGCTCCCCTGAAGACGTATGAAGGAACGTGGACGGTGGTTTCGGCCCACACTGCGGCCGGCGATGGCAAGCCCGATACAGTCGTAAACCGTTGCACAGAGGGCTTGGCGTACTACGTATGCGAGCAAGTGGTGAATGGGAAATCACTTGCGCTCGTTGTTTTCACGGCGACGGATGACCCGACGAAGTTCCATACGCAGCCAGTGTTGACAACTGGGACGGCGGTGGGGCGTTCAGACCTGACCATCCTGGGAGATCATTGGGTCTATCTGAGTTCGGGTAAGGACGCGGGCGGAAAGCAGGTCTACTACCGGACGGAGAACG
>Ga0207013_1080_pt1 | contig 25346 bp, 20 predicted proteins | sample Alteio_BWMinCont_55_FD_153501 | JGI IMG/M metagenome (GOLD analysis project Ga0207013, IMG submission 153501) | Enriched cells from forest soil in Barre Woods Harvard Forest LTER site, Petersham, Massachusetts, United States -... | ecosystem: Environmental > Terrestrial > Soil > Temperate forest >...
CTAAAATTATAGATACTTTAAAAAACTATACTAAAGAACAGTTTTTTAAAGATTTAACTGCCGGTGTGATCGTTGGCATAGTGGCTTTACCCTTGGCCATTGCATTTGCAATAGCCTCAGGGGTTTCCCCTGAAAAAGGGATTTTTACAGCTATTATTGCCGGGTTCATCATTTCAGCGCTCGGCGGCAGCCGCGTACAGATCGGCGGGCCGACCGGTGCGTTTATAGTGGTAGTATACGGAATTGTACAACAATATGATGTCAATGGTCTCATCGTTGCTACTTTTATGGCCGGGATTATACTTGTTATTATGGGTGTCGCCCGATTAGGAAATGCCATCAAGTTTATTCCTTACCCGTTGATTGTTGGATTTACCACCGGAATAGCGGTAATCATATTTTCCTCAGAAGTGAAGGATTTTCTGGGCCTGAAAATGGGAAGTGTCCCGGCGGATTTTATCAGCAAATGGCTGGCTTATGGCCAACACCTTTCCGCTTTAAACTGGTATGCAATAGCAATCGGGGTGTTTACATTATTAACTATAATATGGTGGCCCAAAGTTACCCGCAAAGTTCCTGGATCATTAATCGCTATTATTGTCACTACATTGGCCGTCCGCTTTTTACATCTCCCCATTGAGACTATCGGCAGCCGTTTTGGTGCGATCGCTTCTTCCCTGCCCCGGCCGGTTATTCCGGGCGTAAGTTTTGCAACTTTACAGCAGCTCATCAGGCCGGCGTTTACGATTGCTTTGTTGGGAAGCATAGAATCGTTATTGTCTGCAGTGGTGGCTGATGGCATGACAGGGGGCAACCATCGATCTAATACGGAATTAATTGCCCAGGGTGTAGCCAATATCTGTTCTTCCGTTTTTGGGGGTATCCCCGCAACCGGGGCAATTGCACGTACCGCTACCAACATTAAAAATGGAGGAAAGACCCCTGTGGCGGGTATTATTCATGCCTTTACGTTACTAGTGATTATGCTGTTTGTGGGCAAGTGGGCCGCGTTGATCCCTATGGCTACACTGGCCGGCATATTGGTCATAGTAGCCTGGAACATGAGCGAAGTAGACAGTTTTATTTCGGTGCTCAAAGGGTCAAAAAGTGATGGAGCGGTTTTACTCACCACTTTCCTGTTAACCGTTTTCATAGACCTAACTGTTGCAATTGAGATAGGCATGATCCTGGCTGCTTTCCTTTTTATGCGAAAAATGATGCAAACAAGCTCTGTAGAGCAAACCATCCTCACGCCAGAGGACATCTCTGAAGATTCGCCTCTGCTGTACAATTTGCCAAAAGGTGTGGATGTTTTTGAAATTAACGGCCCCTTGTTTTTTGGGGCAGCCTACAAGTTTAAGGATACGATGAAATTAATTGAAAACCCAGCCAGTATACTCATCATCCGCATGAGGAATGTACCTGTTATTGATGCAACAGGTATCCGGGTGCTTAAAGATGTCAATAATGAACTCGGCAAAAAAGGCAGCAAATTGATCCTTGCAGAAGTTAGCAGCGAGCAGGTAACCGGCGAGCTGAAAAAAGCGCGCCTATTGTTTCAAATTGGGAAAGGAAATATTAAGGACACATTTGAACAAGCTATAAAGCGGGCAAATGATATTTTATTAGAAAACTCCGGTTTACTAAATTGATAATTACAAGCTTATAACTTATCGCTTTAATGAGCAGCGCAATTCCTGTTTGGGGAATATATGTACCTTATAATGAGCTTGTGATTGCCCACATTCTGAACTTCATCTAAATGTTATATAGCTGATTAACAAGTATTTAAAATTTAATTTGTTTTAAGGTTATCCAAATTGAAAGCTTGGTCGCGTTTTTGTCCTAGTCATTAACGTAACCGTAAAACGAATATCCATATGAACTCATTATCAACTGTCAACAATTTTAAAGAAGACCTCAACTTCAACTTTAATACTACCTACATGGGCAACGAGATAACATTACATGTTATTTCAAACAGCGGGCGATATAGTGTATTGCATAATGATAAACCAATTGGCTACATTAAATTAGGCGATGTAAGGCATACCTGGTACGTTGTTGATAGCCACTACGCTCCACCCTACTTAGTGGATGAAATTGGAAATAGAATAGAAGCACAGTTGCAAGCCCCGCATCTACATCTAAATTGATGAGGGGCGCCAAACTATGCTAACAAAGTGTGAAAACAATATTCACAAACTACTTATTTAACAGATAAGGTCGCGGCGTTTGCCGATATACTTTCAACATTAAAGTTAAACCCACTTTTACATTGAAGGATTTTATCAATAAGCTCTTTTATTTTCATGTTATCAATAACAAGCAGAGTTGCTGTGTTATTACTGAAATCATCGCTATTTACAGAAGTAACTCCATTAATCTTTTGAATAGCGGAAGCTACTGACGACAATTGACCGTAACTAATATTTTTGACTACAATTTTACTGGCGAAAGCATCTGTTTTGGGGATAGCTTTACTGGTATCCGGTACCGCATGGGTACCAATTACGATAGCTTTGGGAACAACACTTTTACAAGGTTTATCTTTATGCAAGCCGAGAACTTTTAGTGTGTTGTTTACCTGATCAGCAACCTGCTTACCTGAACCTACCGTTTGCATTACACCATTAACTTTGTATGTTGTTCCGGCAACCTTGCTAAAGGTGCTGTACGAGCTATATGAATTATAATATCCTCCCCTTAACGTGAAAATTGATGAGTTTAAGTTGTTGGCACTATTACTTAAATTGCTAACGCTGTTCAATGCATCACTGGTTTTTACTGTAGCCTCACTGCCTGGCTTTGGAATATTTTGCTGCAAGGCCTCGGAAGCATCAATCCCATAAATACCGGCAGCCAGCATTTCTTCTACGTCACATGAATTAGCAGCGGAATTTGCTTTATCTTTTATTCCTGACAGAAATACATATTGTTTCGCAACAGATTTGGTTGTTGGCTGTTCTTCAAGTGCCTGGATAGTGAGAAGTATCATCGTATTCAACTCATCTTTATTTTTCCCCGAAAAATATATCCTTTCTATATAGTCTACTTTTTTTTCAGTATCAACAACGTTCTTTTTTTCACCAGTATTTATATGGGCCTTGGAAAAGCCTGATCGCCCGCTAACGTCCTTACAATAAAACATACATAGCAAACCGATAAAATATAAAATATATTTCGGCTCCAATATTATCCGTAAATTTTGAGGTGGATAGTTGTTAGTTTCCATATTGTGATATAGGTTGGTTTGTGTATCAATCTTAAGGACAGCTATTTATATTTTAAAAATATAAATAGTTAATTAAAATACCAAATAAATAAGGTTAGCTGATGGTAATTAATTTGAGTTATTTTTATCGTAAAGAATTCCGAAATTTATTAGAACGTCTTTTGATATTTCAATCAACTTAAATGGAACTATCGCATTTGATTATTGTTAATATAGATCGTAGTTGTTAACATAATGATAATATTGAATTAATGCAACGATAATATATATTTACCCCAACGTAAAACAATGAAAAAGAGCGAATTAAATTCAATGGTTAAGGCCGAAATCAAAAAAATACAAAAAGCAATTGAAAGCAGTTTAATTAATAAACTGAAAACAATGAGCGTAAAGTTAGGTGAAGGCACCGATAAACTAGAAAAAGAGATTGAGAAAGGTTCAAAGAAACTGGCTAAAAAACTCTCGAAAGAATTTAAGCTGGACCATTTAACCATTACAGTTACAGACCCAAAAGTGAAAGCTGACGGTACTGCAGAGGCTAAGGTTGAAAAGAAAGCGGGAGCAAAAAAGGCAGTTTCTGAAAAAGCTAAGCCTGCAACGGGCAAACAAGCTAAAGAAACAAAGGCGCCCAAATCGAAAGCCGCAAAACCTGAAAAGAAAAAGGACACAGTTACAACTTAACAAAGTCTTGTCCGGGTGTACTAAAACCAATTTTTGTATGGATTGTTAAAAGGCAATCAATGCGATAGCTATGCCATGGTATAACGGAGACTACCCTCCATCCTATAAAAACCAGACTGTTAAATTGCGTAAAAAGGCCGTTGAAATTGCTAATGCTTTATTAGAAGAAGGTGCGCATGAAGGTATCGCTATTGCAACGGGCCTGAAACGCGCCAGGGATTTTTTCAGCAAAAAGGAAAAACGAACAAGGGAAAGTTAATCAACACGCCCAATGCCCTTCTTATACAAGGCTATCACTTGAATAGCTTGCTTAATTCAATACCGAATCTAATTATTGTGAATTACAATTGCTCTGGCTTTGTAGCCCTCCTCTAACACAGACACAAGCAAATCAAGCTTAATTGGTTTGGATATATAATTATTCATGCCCGCATTATAACAATCTTCCCGGTCTTCGGGCATAGCATTGGCAGTCATGGCAATAATATAAGGCTGATCACGAGATCCATCCTTGCGTATACAACGTGTAGTTTCCAACCCGTCCATTTCAGGCATTTGGATATCCATTAATATAATTTCGAAAGTTTTATCAGCCATCATCTCCAGTACTTCCCTGCCATTATTTGCCAATTCTGGCTCGTAGCCCAACTTATTTAATATCCTGATAATAAGTTTCTGGTTGATCAGGTTATCTTCAGCAACGAGGATGTTTACAGGGAATTTCAGGGCAAAATCAGGGGTTAGCGTGTTCGCAGATTTATAATCATTAATTTCAGTCGATTGGTTCGGCTGAAGCTCATTTTCGATTACCTTAAAGAGCTGACGTTGCTTAATTGGTTTGGACAGCATTGCAGCAAACAGCTCCGGATACTTTTTCCGGCTTTCGTCACCTACTGAACTTAATAAAATTACGGGCATAGCCGGATAGCTGTTTTTAATGATCCTGGTTAGTTCAAGCCCGTTCATTTCCGGCATTTGCATGTCAGTAATCACCATATCAAACGGTCCGGCGCTTTTTACCAGATTTATCGCCTCGGCGCCAGAACGGGCTATCGTGGTGCGCAGATTCCAGAACTCAAGCTGCAATTTTAAGACTCTTAAAATGGTATCGTTATCATCAACTATTAGTATTTTTTTCGCCTCGATATGCGATATGGTTAAAGGATAAAGCCGTTCCTGGCTTTGCACGTCGCAAAGTATGTTAAAGTTAAATTTTGTTCCCTTCCCTTCAATACTTTCTACATTAACCTCTCCGCCCAGTAATTGCACCAGGCGTTTTGTGATAGCCAGGCCCAATCCGGTACCGCCATATCTCCGCGTTGTCGATGAGTCAAGCTGGATAAATGGTTTAAACAAGTTCGAAACTTTGTCGTCAGGGATACCAATACCTGTATCGCTAACCTCGAAAAACAACTCCAGGGTGTCATTATGGCGGCCAGCCAGGGTGACATTCAAAAAAATCTCTCCCTTATGGGTAAATTTCATGGCGTTGCCCAATAAATTAACCAGTATCTGTCGTAACCTCATACTGTCAGTAATAACCAGGTCCGGTAGGCGGCTGTCAACCTGGTATATAAGATCGATATTGTGCTCTGATGCATTGCCTGCAAATAGGTCAAATACCTCTTCTATACATAAACGCAACTCAAACTCATGCGGGTCAAGTTCCATTTTCCCCGACTCTATTTTCGAAAAATCCAGTATATCATTAATGATGTTCAATAACGCTTCGCCGCTGTGAATAATATTTTCTGTATACTCAAACTGCTCTTGCGAAAGCTCTGTTTCGCCGAGCAATGAAGCCATGCCTATAACACCATTCATTGGTGTTCGTATTTCATGGCTCATGGTAGCTAAAAATGTACTTTTTGCCTGGTTAGCCTTTTCAGCCTCCAGGCGGGCCTGCTCAGCCTCTAGGCGGGCCGCCTCAGCATCCAAACGAGCCTTTTCTTCCTGGATCCGCTGTTCATAAAGCTCCTCATTTAAAGTCTGAAGTTCTTCCGTCTGGCTTGTTAATTCTGAATTTAATTGTATTAGCTCTTCTGATTGTACCTGTAATTCTGTTGTTGTTGTTTGCAGTTCTACATTTAATAATTGCAAATTTTCGGCTTGTTTAAGCACCTCGTGTGTACGCTCTGCCACTTCCTTTTCAAGCGCCAGTTTTTGAGCATGAATGCTTCTTGTCCTGAAAAATAGTATACAGTAAATTATGAAGCCAATAAACAATAATATGAGCCCTTTAAACCACCATGTAAGCCAAAACGGAGGCACAATAATAATTTTGATAGCGGTGCCTTTTTCATTCCAGATACCATCATTATTAGCGGCTTTTACCCTGAATGTGTATTCGCCGGGATTTAGATTTGTATAAGTGGCTTTGTGCTGGTTACCAACATAATTCCAGTCCTTTTCAAAACCTTCGAGCATGTAGGCATATTGATTTTTTTCGTGTATCGTATAATCTAAAGCCGAAAACTCGAATGTAAACACCGTTTGGTCATAATTAAGCGTAATGGTATGGGTGTCGGTAATTGCTTGCTTTAATGGTGAATGAGGAGAGCCCGGGAATACCGACTTATTAAATAGCTGAAAATCTGTAACGACGACCGGGGGGATATTTGTGTTATCCAGTATTTCGTCTGGATTCACAATGTTAAATCCTGTTATTCCGCCAAAAAAAATATCGCCTGAACTTGATTTAAAACCAGCACCTCGCATAAACTCATGGTTTTGCAGGCCGTTTTGTATCGAATAATTTTTAAACTTTTTACTCTCAGGGTCAAAACGGCTTATATCATTATTTGTACTGAACCACAGGTAACCGTTATCGTCCTCAACTATGCTGTTTATAGAATTATTGCACAGGCCGTTATCCGTAGTAAAAGTTATAAATTTATTGCTAACCGGGTCATATTCGCTTACGCCTCCTCCAAATGTCCCCACCCAGATATTACCGCGCACGTCACCATAAATACTGTATACCAGGTCATTGCCCAGGTTATTCCCTGCTTTTGTAAGGTTTGTAAACGTATGGGTTGCCTGGTGATAAACGCATATGCCCGCATTATAAGTCCCCACCCACATGTCGCCATTTTTGGCTTCATAGAAACACCTGATATCATTATTTGCAAGTGAATTCTCGTTGTTGGGATCGTTTTTTAACCTCGTTATTTTTTGCGTTGATAAATTAAGTATGTTAATGCCACCTCCGTTAGTCCCTATCCAAAGATTATTTTTTTTATCTTCGATTAAAGCAAATACTCTTTCATCTGATAACTGATTGTCGCCGTTTCCTTTCGGATAATTTTTAAATGTCCCGGTTTGGGGATCAAACAAATCCAATCCGGACGCATAGGTGCCAATCCATAAACGATTATCTGCTTTATTTTTTAATATGGTTAATACAGAATTGCTTGATAAGGTGTTTTTGACACCTTTTTTATACATGTAGTGCGTAAATCGTTGAGTTTTTTTATCCATTAAATTCAGGCCGCCGCCATCGGTACCTATCCACATATTCCCATCGCCATCTTCGGCAAAACAAGAGACTACTTTTGAGGATAAACCGCTTGCACTTCCATTCTCATACCGGAATACCTTAAATAAAGGCAGGTTTCTATCGTATTTGTTTATACCGCCCGAATAAGTGGAAACCCAAAGTATTCCCAAATTATCCACTAAAACGGCCCGTACCGAAGACGAGACGCCTAAACTCGTATTGTCTGTCTCTGAAGTTTTATGTGCTGTAAAAGTGCCGGTCTTGCCATTGAAAAAATCCAGGCCGCCTTCGGTCCCTACCCATAAGGAGTTGCTTCCCGATGGTGTGATTGTAAAGACAGTATTATGGCTTAAACTTAAATTATTGGATGCATCATATTCATGATGCTGAAAAATACCCGTTTTAGGATCCAGCTTGTCGAGCCCTTTGTCACGTGTCCCTACCCATATATTTCCTGATCCGTCTTCCGCCAGAACAGTTATAAAATTACTGTTAAGAGTGTTGTTATTGTGGTCATTATGCAGATAAACAGCAAATTTACCGGTCTTTTGATCATAAAGATCAAGCCCGTTATGCGTACCAGCCCATAAACGTTGCTGCTTGTCAATTACTACTGAAGTAACGTTAGTATTGCTTAAGCTTCCGGGTTTGCCGTCGGCTTCGAAACGTCTGATTTTATTGGTTTTGGGATTTAACAAATCAAGGTTCCAAAAGGTTCCTATCCATAAATTCCCTTGTTTATCCTGTTTAATGTCATTAATATCATTATTGCTTAATGTATTAGGATTTGTAGGTTGGCTGTAGTAATTAACAAAAGAATCGTTTGCCCGGTTATAACGGCTTAATCCCCCCCTTGTTCCAATCCACAAATTACCTTCCCTGTCCTGGAAAAGTACCTTGATATCGTTTCCGGCAATACTGCTTTTGTCTTTGATATCGTTACGGTAAACCACAAAATGATAACCGTCATACCTGTTCAGTCCCTCTTCGGTTCCAAACCACATAAAGCCATATTTATCTTTGAAGATAGCCGGCACGGTGTTTTGCGAAAGGCCGTCTTCGGTAGTGATATGGGTAAATTTAAGCGTTTGCTGACCACATACGCTTTGGCAGAAAAAAGCCGTCAGTATTAGGTACACCAGCAACAAAGGCCTAAACAACCTCATGAGATTTTTTTGCATTTCTTAAAATAATTCAGCCCGGTTAGTTAAACTAAAAAGAAGTTTAATTATGTTCTAAACGAATAATTTACCTATAAGTAAATAACCCCTTTTTTAATTTAAGTTTGACTTAATGGAGGTATACGAAAACAGGAGCCAATATGTTTTATATACACAAGGAGAATAAGTGCTATTTGTTTGGATTATTTAAGGCATGGCCAGATAGTACTGCGGCTTCATTTTTCTGATTCAGTAATCACAGACGAAATAAACCGCTTTTCTGTATGTGAAGGGATTTTGCAAATCATCACAGTTTTTTTAAACTGTCGCTAATTAATTATTAAAAATTTGTCTGCTTTCTTGTTTCAAAACAATATGTAATAATCAAATTAGCCCATAATTTAACCATGTTATTTGCTGATTATAAATATTTTATCCAAAAATCACGAGCTTAATAATTAATTAGTTTAATTTTATTTATCAATTAACCTAAAGATCGTATGGACAACTTCGGAACAACTGATAATGGAAAAACCGCCGGCATTATTAGCTATTTTACTATCATAGGATGGCTCATTGCTTACTTTGGGTTTTATCAAAATAATAAAACAAGTTTAGGCAGCTATCAATTGAGGCAAACGCTGCTTCTTCATCTGGTTTCAATGATACTGAGATATGGCCTGGCATTTATTTTGGGTACAATTTGGCTAACAACGGGTATATTTTCTCTATTCTACCTTTTGAGGGTAGTAGAATTGGTATTTTTTGTTTTTTGGATAATTGGTTTAATTGGCGCCATTAATGGCGAAAAAAAACCAATTCCTTTTTTAGGTGAACCTGCGCAGACTATATTTTCAACCATTTGATGACAAATCTGTTAAAGAAGTAATGCGTCAACATAATGTGCGTGTACAATACCCTCGCACGGCGACCACGAAAAAATGGTAAAGCGCCCATCCTGCGATGACACCAGGGCAATGGCATCGCGCTGGTCAAATACAAATTGCGCTGCTGAGAGATGCCTTGTCCCACCATTCTGAGCAGGGTGAATAGTGATTGCGGTTCCCCCTACTACCGGTTCAGTCACCAGCATTTGTTCAACCGGTACGCCGTTTGACGAAAGCCCAATTTTTGCGCCGAATGCCAGCAGTTCTAATTTATCGTTTATAATAGTGGCGCCATCAACGGCAGTGAGGCCGGCTACACTATCTACTGTGCGGTTAACATCCTCCTGCCACAGGTTTACGCTTCTTTCGTCAACTTCCTGCTGCATTAACTTTTTAAGTTCGTCAAAAGCCGGCAAAACAGGATAGGTGATTGGATGAATAATTGAATCGCGCCATTCATCGTTGTGAGAAGGAACCACCAGTAGGGAGCCGCCATGGCCGTGCGCACGCATAGAGGCTGCCAACTGCACCAGCACGTTAACTGAGTCGTTCCATCCGGATGGGGAATTGTAATCCAGTAAAGAGGTGAGCAAAGCCGGGCAATCGGGCAGACTTTTGCTGTGTTCGTCAATAATTTTTACTTCATCGCCTTTTAGTACTGCAACGTTTATAAATTTCCCGAAACCATTAATGCGGCGATGTTTTACAACCAGTAAGCCCGGCTCTACAACTTCCAGCACAAAACAGCAATCGGGAATGGAGCGTGTAGTTCCCCAAACATAAAGTTCGCCTCCCTCGTCCCAAATACCCAGGTGAATACCAGAACGCTCAACGGCAGGTGCCAGCCGCGTAAGTAAATGCGGTGTTAAAAGCAGGCGCTCTTCAAAAACCAATGGCTGCCCGGCAAGTAATGGCGGCAAATAGGCAAGTGATATTTTTGGAGAACGTCCTTCCTCTCTGCGCAGGCTGGCCCAGAATGCGACATCCATTATCGCCTCTATTACTTTTAACGGCGGTTCAGGCGCAAGGTCCTTTTCTCCCATTTGGGCAGCAGTAGACAAAAGCCGCGCAAAATGGCTTTCAATAGCCGGAGCCGCACTACTGGCCGCCTGGTAGGTTGATGTATAGGTCATGTACACTGAACAATTTAAAATATGCAGCTAAAATACCGGATTTCTATTTGGTATAAACAAAACAAAGCAACTATTGACACAGGGATTGTAAAACTGCTTTTTTTGCCTCACCCCAACCCCTCTCCAAAAGAGAGGGGCTTTTAAATCGTCCAGTTTAAGTCTTCTCCTTGCGCCACGCTAAAGCTAAGGCGGCACGCGGTTGGAGAGGATTATTCACATGATAATTGTTTTTTAAAGGCGTTCATGAATGCTGCGCAGTTAGGTGAGGCACGAATAATACTTAGTGATTTATTTTTCAATAATTACTGAAAGTTTAAAAACAATTATTTACATTTGTTTTATGAAATTAGAAGAAGCTAAGTTGCAGTTTATACAAGCATGGGGTAAACTAGGCTCGGCGTGGGGAATTAACCGTACTATGGCGCAAATTCATGCTTTGCTAATGATATCCGAAAAATCGCTGAGCACTGAAGAGATTATGGAAAGCCTTAGTGTTTCGCGAGGCAACGCTAACATGAATATCCGTGAATTGCTTAACTGGAGCTTAATCCATAAAGTATTAGTTCCGGGCGACCGCAAAGAATATTTTAGTGGAGAAAAAGATATCTGGGAAGTAGCCAAACGCATTGCCAGGGAGCGGAAAAAACGCGAAATAGAACCCGTACTTGAAGAATTAAAACAATTACAGGAAATTGAAAACCCGATGTCGCCGGAAGCAAAACAATTTTTTACCACTGTTAAAAACATACATAGCTTTGCAGGGAAGATTGACAGAAGTGTTGAAACCATGTTAAAGGCTGACGAAAGCTGGTTCTTCGGATCTATATTAAACCTGTTAAAATAATACTCCCCCCGCAATTTCATTATTTTATATGAAAACCTTAGAAAACCACATTATACTATTTGACGAAGAATGCCCGATGTGCAAAGTTTATACAAACGCATTGGTAAAAACCGGGATGCTGCATGACGAAGGGCGTGCATCTTACCAAAACGCCCCCGAAAGTGTTTGCCCGGTAATTGACAGGCAAAGAGCCGTTAACGAAATTGCTTTGATTGACCAGGAAACCGGTGAAGTAACTTATGGTATCAAAAGCCTCTTTAAGGTAATAGCTGGTACGTTTCCGCTACTTAGGCCACTATTTTCATTCAAACCTTTTATATGGATCATGAGTAAGGTGTATGCATTTATAGCTTATAATCGCCGCGTAATTATGCCGCCGGTACACAACGGAAATAGCTTCAGTCTTCAACCGACTTTGAAAATTCATTACCGGGTTGCTTATTTAATTCTCGCCCTACTTTGCGTCGGATATATTCTCACTGCCTACGCTCATTTAATAGTTGGAGTAGTTCCTTTGGGTGGTCATTGGCGCGAATACCTGGTGTGTTGCGGACAAATTATTGTACAGGGTACAGTTGTTAGTATTGTTGCCCGGAGTAAATTCTGGAACTACCTGGGCAATATGATGACGATCTCTTTTGCCGGAAGTCTGTTGCTCTTGCTGCCACTGGCATTAAGTCATTGGTTTCCGAACTTGCCGGTATTTTATACTATATATTTTCTAAGCGTTGCCTGGCTGATGCTGTTAGAACACATACGCCGAATGAAGTTATTGGAGCTTGGCTATACCATGACTATAACCTGGGTTTTATTCAGGATAGTGGTGATGTTGTTTATATTAAAGTAAATCTTCCTTTCTACCCTAACTTAGGGAAACGCGGGGGGGGGGGGCAAAAAGAACAAAACATGAAATACAAAAAAATAGTGCTCGCAGGTGGCAATGGTTACCTCGGCAGGGTGCTTGTTGACTATTACAAAAATAAAGCCAGCGAGATAATAATATTAAGCCGTCATGAAAAACAAACCGAACAGAATATAAGGACCGTGGTTTGGGATGGCAAAAGCAGGGGGAAATGGACAGCAGAATTAGTAAATGCAGACATACTGGTCAACCTCTGCGGTAAAAATGTGAATTGCAGGTACACTGAAAAAAACAAGGCGGAGATCATCGCCTCGAGAGTTTTGCCGACTGAATTATTGGGCATGGTGATACAAGATATGTTTGAGCCGCCCAAACTTTGGATCAACGTAACTTCAGCAACGATATATCGCCATGCGGACGATCACCCGCAGGATGAAGCAACCGGCGAAATTGGCCAGGGTTTTTCTGTTGATGTTTGTAATGCATGGGAGGCTGCTTTTAATAAATATAATACACCCAAAATCCGTAAGATCAATCTACGTATGGGCATTGTGCTTGGCCGGGAGGGCAGTGTTTTCCCGCGACTGCTCAACTTGGTAAAAATGGGCATGGGCGGCATGCAGGGTAGCGGCGAACAATGCGTTTCATGGATACATGAGCATGATGCAGCAAGGATCACGGAATGGTTTTATGATCATCCGGAGTTGCAAGGCACGTTCAACTGCACAGCGCCTTATGCTGTAAAAAATGCAGAATTGATGCGGCTAGTCCGAAAAGATTACGGTATTCCGTTTGGCCTGCCTGCGCCCAAATGGTTATTAGAAATTGGTGCTATTGTTATTGGGACTGAAACAGAGCTAATATTGAAAAGCCGCTGGGTTGCGCCGAAACGGTTACTGGAGTCGGAATTTAAATTCCGGCATGAAAAAGCAGAATCTGCAGTGCTTGATATTTTGAGCGTCGTTAAATGAAATTTTAACATCCGTTTATAAGCCGGCGTTTAAAAAAGGGGAAAATACGATGGTCTTATATTAGTGCCACCTTTGGTACGGCAATCTACGCAGTCTTTGGGCGCATAGGTGTAATAACCCAACTGATCATAATACAGAACAAGCACCGAATCGCCCCGCGCCAGTATCGTTTTTGCCCTTATTGCAAAATCCCCCGGTGGATTTAAATGGAGTGTGCCTAATGTGCAATCCTCAGGAGACGGAGGCGGAAAATAATAGGGGGCCCTGAATGGAAAATCGTTATAACGTACAAAAATGCGTTTTCTGGATATGGATGAAGCGCTTATAAAGCCGATAACAGGCTCGGACGGATTACTGATACAATGTATATTACCATTATTTTGTGAAGGCTGTGCATCAAAAATGGATCCTAACTGCTCTGTATTTTTCTTTAAAGCTGTCCAGTAATCAAGGCCCTCCCTGGTTATTGCATACTGATTTACCTGTATTGAATAAATAATTGATATTTTTTCTGAAGCTGCGGCTACTGCGCCTAGTGGTTGCTCATTAATCACATCCTGAGTTAACTGAGTTGTCGACGCCGTAAACACCTGGGTAGATGGCGCTGTGCGGTAGCAGGTGTAATAAAGGCTATCATCGGGAATAGCACTTATAACACCATTTTTATATTGATAATACCCGGCTATAAAAGACACATATGACCATGTTTCAGTATAATCCCACCTATAATAATGAGTGTTATTTTGCGGATCGTGTGCATTAACAAAAAACTGTAAGGCAGTGGTATCTATATCTTTATAATAAACGCTGTCAATAGGCGGCGTCTGTTTCATTGGTACATAATCTGACTGGTAGGTTTTGCCGTTACTGGTTTTGACAAGCAGACTATATGTTTGATTTATATCGAGGTTTACCGGCCCCATCTTATAATTCCCACTGCCGGTTTCCGTTAATATATATTTATTATTCTGATTGCTTTCTATCGTAACACTGGCTTTTAATTCGGGCATAATTTTATTGGAAGCGCCAATGTTCGTAGTCCTGCTTAATTTTATAATGATTGAATCGCCGCTGGTAATATTGCCTTCCACTACCAAATATCCAAGGTTACTCTTAACAATTGGGGGGTTAAATGGCTTTCTGCACGCCCAATAAATCAAAAAAGACGCCATAAGTAGGATCGGTGCTATTTTTTTCATGTATTGACTTTTGAGTCGACAGGTCTACAAAAAACTATTTCGGGAACACCTAAGCAATAAGGCTTAATAACATTTAAAATTAATAATAATGCAATCGATTGCAAATATTGAAAATAAAATCCCTGACGCCCGGCATTGCTTAAAAGATAAATAAATATTATTTAAGGGTATATTAATATTAAACAATAATAATATTAAGCCCCTATATTTATCCATAAAGTAATTTAAACCAAAATCATTATGAAAAAAATTCTTCTTCTCTGCATTATTACAATGAGTTTTTTTGCAGGCTACGCTCAAACTCTAACAAATCCACCTTCCACCTCATCCGGTACCGCAATTCTAATCACCGGTTCAGGTGAGTCATCCGCCTCGCACTGGACTTCTTTCCAAAGCGAATCCATTACAGCGGTAACGCCTTCCGGTGGTCTTTACTATGTAACTGTGACCGCAGGTGCACAAACTTTTTATAATGCGAGCACCGGTGCTCCCAGCACTCTTTCGTTAACATTTACCAACCATTCATCAAGCTCTTTAAGTGTATCATTTAATGTTGTGGTACAAGGCAACACCGGTGGGCCGCACACTATACCTCTTACAGTAACTGTGGCTGCTCCTACCGGCACCCTTTACTATAATACGCAGACATCTACCGGTACCACCAGAAACAATTGCGGCGCCGGGTACACGGGCGGTTATGTACTTAATACTGTACCTGCAAACTCGGTAATTTCAACCATATCACAAAGTGATGCTAATTACCAGGCCTTTTTGATTGCCTCAGCAGGCGCACAAGCAAATGCTAATGCATACGGCACATGCACGCCCAATATTACTTATTCTTTTAGCGTCTCCTCGTTCAACACTACAGCCACTTACTTTAATTTGTCAGTTAATGGCACCAATATATCAGGGGCAACGAGTGTCGTAGAATTTTCACCTGTTGTAGTAAATGACACAAACCCGATCAATAACAGCTCGACGGTAGTTGTGAACGTAATCAGCGGCCATGTACCCACTACCGCTATACTTGAAGGGCCTTTTACAGCAATATATGGCACAATTAGCGGAAGCACAATTACATTTACGAATGTTCCTCTAGCTAATGGTGTCGGCACCGGATGCGGGCTCCTTTTCTATTAATCTAATTTGAGATTATAAAATCCTCAACCAGAAAGATAAAATATTAAAAAAGGCTCCGGGTAATCCGGGGCCTTTTTTATTTCTCCAGTACCTGCAAAATTGTCTCCAATTTCACATTATTATGATTTTTTTCATCTTAAATTCCGTATTTTTGCAACCTCTAAAATTTAAGGTGTAATAGATTGATGTATAAGGAATATAAGCAGTTAAACTTATCGCAAACAGGCAATGATGTACTGGAGTTCTGGAAGAAGAACAACATCTTTGAAAAAAGCATAAGCAGTCGCCCGGCAAACAACCCATACACTTTTTATGAGGGGCCGCCGTCAGCAAATGGCATGCCCGGCATTCACCATGTTATGGCGCGTGCTATAAAAGATATTTTCTGCCGCTACAAAACCCTAAAAGGATACCAGGTAAAACGCAAGGGAGGCTGGGACACCCACGGTTTACCTATTGAACTGGCGGTTGAAAAAGCTTTAGGCATCACCAAGGACGATATAGGCAAAAAAATTTCGGTTAAAGATTATAATGACGCTTGCCGCAAAGAGGTAATGCGCTATACCGATGTATGGAATGACCTGACCGAAAAAATGGGTTATTGGGTTGACCTGGAAAATCCTTACATCACTTATAAAAATGAATACATTGAAACCCTTTGGTGGATATTAAAGGAATTACACTCAAAAGGCCTGTTATATAAAGGCTATACTGTGCAGCCCTATTCGCCAAAATCGGGCACCGGCTTAAGCTCGCACGAGCTCAACCAGCCGGGTACATACAAAATGGTGAGGGACACCAGTATAGTTGCGCAGTTTCACATCAAGAATAATCAACAGCATCCGCTGATACCCTTATTGTTTGAAGATGACAATGAAGATACCACTATATTAGCCTGGACAACTACCCCCTGGACATTGCCTTCAAACTGTGCGCTGGCTGTTGGCGAAAAAATTGATTATGTAAAAATACGCACTTTTAACCCGTACACTTACGAGCCGGTAAGCGTTGTGTTGGCAAAGGACCTGGTTGGCAAATATTTTAAAGCTGACGGAGAAAACGAATCCTTGTTCCGCGACTATAAAAGCGGCGATAAACTAATTCCGTGGGAATTGCGCGGAACCTTTAAAGGCGCAGAATTATTGGGCCTTCGTTATCACCAGTTAATGCCTTATATATCTAACGAGGATCTTGAAAGAAATGCATTCCGTGTTATCCCCGCTGATTTTGTAACTACCGAGGACGGTACTGGTATTGTACACACAGCATCGGTATTTGGCGCCGACGACTTCAGGGCCTGTAAGGAAAATGGTGTGCCATCAGTAATGGTAAAGGATGAAGCAGGAAAGGAAGTTCCGCTGGTTGATAAGCAGGGTCGTTTTGTTGAGGAGGTGACCGATTTTGCCGGCCTTTATGTAAAAGAAGAATATTATTCAAAAGAAGAACGCGAAGCGCCTGGTTTTAAGCCAACCGATGTATTAATATCGATAAAGCTGAAAACGGAAAACAAAGCTTTCGACGTAAAAAAATATGAGCACAGCTACCCTCACTCCTGGCGCTCAGACGAACCAATATTATATTATCCGCTGGATAGCTGGTTTATAAAAACCACTGCCGTAAAAGATAAATTAGTAGCACTTAACAAAACCATCAACTGGAAACCAGAATCGACCGGAACGGGCCGTTTTGGCAACTGGCTTGAGAACCTGGTGGATTGGAATCTTTCGCGTTCGCGCTTTTGGGGAACACCGCTGCCGATATGGCGCGAGGAAAACGGATCGGAAGAAAAATGTATAGGCTCAATTCAGGAGTTAAAAGACGCAGTGGCGGTAGCCGTTAATAGTGGCGCTTTATCAGATGAGGAACTTGAGAAAAATAAATCAATTCTTCAGTCGCTCCATAATTCAGACTTTGACCTTCATCGCCCTTATGTTGATGATGTTGTATTAACATCTTCAACCGGAAAACCAATGTACCGTGAGCCAGATCTGATTGACGTTTGGTTCGACTCTGGCGCTATGCCTTACGCACAATGGCATTTTCCGTTTGAAAATAAAGAAGAATTTGCAAATGCCTACCCTGCCGATTTTATTGCCGAAGGGGTAGATCAAACCCGCGGCTGGTTCTTTACGCTGCATGCTATAGCGGTAATGCTGAGCGAATACAGCGACGAGATTAAAGCCGTAAATGCCAAAGTCGGTAATCAGGGCGTATCCTTTAAAAATGTGGTGTCGAACGGGTTAGTGCTTGACAGGAACGGCAACAAAATGTCAAAGCGTTTAGGTAATTCTGTTGATCCTTTTGAAATTATCGGAAAATTCAGCGCCGACGCTGCCCGCTGGTACATGATCAGCAACGCGGCGCCATGGGATAACCTAAAATTTAACGAAGAAGGCATAGATGAGGTGCGCCGTAAATTTTTCGGCACGCTGTATAATACCTACACTTTTTTTGTTTTATATGGCAATATCGATGGCTTTACCTATAATGAAGCAGAAATAGCGTTAAAACAACGTCCTGAAATAGACCAGTGGATCATTTCCCTCCTGAATACATTGAGCAAAGAAGTTGACGGTTTTTATGCTGATTTTGAACCAACCAAAGCTGCACGCGCCATACAGGAATTTGTTGATGCACATTTGAGCAATTGGTACGTACGTTTAAGCCGCCGCCGTTTCTGGAGGTCAGATAACTCCGACGATAAATTATCAGCCTACCAAACTTTGTATACTTGTTTGGTAACGATAGCCAAGCTGATGTCGCCAATAGCCCCGTTTTTTGCAGATCGTTTATATACCGATTTGAATACTGTAACTCAAAAAGAACAATTTGAATCGGTACACCTGGCCTATTTTCCTGAATATCATACCGACCTGGTGAATACAGCTTTGGAAGAACGTATGCAGCTGGCACAGGACATATCATCGCTGGTTTTATCGCTACGCAAAAAGGTGGGAATCAACGTAAGGCAGCCTTTAAGCAAAATATTATTGCCAATACTCGACAAAAACTTTAAGCGCCAGGTTGAACAGGTAAAAGAGCTGATATTATCAGAAACCAACATAAAAGACGTAGAATATATTACGGATGCAGCAGGCTTTGTCAAAAAGAAAGTAAAGCCAAACTTTAAGGTATTAGGGGCCAAGGTGGGTAAAGATATGAAAGCGGTTGCTGAAGCGATCAGCAACTTAACACCGAACGAACTCGTAAAACTGGAAAGCGAAGGATCTATTCAACTGCTTACCCCTCACTATTCACTTCTTACCAGCGATGTTGAAATCATAGCCGAGGATGTTCCCGGATGGCAAGTTGCAAATTTGGGAAAACTAACGGTGGCTTTAGATGTTACCCTTACCGACGAACTTAAACGGGAAGGGATATCAAGAGAATTGGTAAACCGCATACAGAATCTGCGAAAAGGATTAGGATTTGAGGTAACCGATAAGATCAATGTACGTATACACGGCCCGTCAGTAATAGGAGAAGCTTTGAATAATAATTTATCCTATATTTGCGCCGAAATTTTAGCCGAGAGCATAATCCTTGAAAATGAACTAAGTAAAGGGGAGTTAGTAGAGATTGACGGAAATGAAATTTTGATTGCTATTAATAAAATATAATGAAACAAGAAAACGAAAAAACCAGGTACTCTGAATCAGATTTGCAAGAATTTAAAGGACTATTACTGGATAAGCTACGTATTGCAAAAGAGGAATTAAATTCCCTTGCAACCTCGCTGAGTTCACCAAATGCCAACGGCACTGATGACACTGCGGGTACTTATAAAACACTTGAAGACGGTTCGGCCACGCTGGAAAAAGAACAGATAAACCAATTAGCTGCACGCCAGAAAAAATTTATTGAACAACTGGAAGCTGCGTTGGTACGAATTGAAAATAAAACCTATGGCATTTGCCGCGACACCGGCAGGCTGATACCAAAGGAACGTTTGCGTGCAGTGCCGCATACCACCCTGAGCATGGAAGCTAAATTGAGGCAGTAAATGAAGGCAGCTTATCTTAAACCTTTTCTCGTAGCTGCAATTATTATCCTTGTAGACCAGATCATAAAAACCTGGGTTAGAACACATATGGATTTTAACCAGGAAATCCATTTTTTAGGAAGCCGCGGCATGTTACGTTATACCGAAAATAACGGGATGGCGTTTGGCTGGGAAATAGGCGGCGAATGGGGTAAACTTGTCTTAACCATATTCCGCATTGTTGCCGTTCTTGGCATTGGCTATGGCCTAATTTATTTAATTAAGCACAAATATCACCGTGGCCTCATTATGTGTGTGGCGCTGATTTTTGCGGGCGCATTGGGTAATATTATCGATTCCACCTTTTACGGGGTACTTTATCAACACGGGCATTTTTTTGAAGGGCGCGTGGTTGATATGTTTTACTTTCCGTTAGTCAGGGGAACCTATCCCGAATGGTTCCCGGCTTGGCACGGTCAGTCGTTTGAGTTTTTCCAACCCATATTTAACCTTGCCGATTCGGCTATATCCGTTGGCGTAATTCTGATCCTTGTATACCAAAAACGCTATTTTAAACACGAAATACCCGAAATAAGCAGTCCGAACAGCGAGATGGTGGAGGAATAAGGTAAGTCATTGGTTATCGAATGCTATTAAGCAACCATTTTTAGTGTCATTATTTGATGTAAATAGGAAGAACGATTAACTAATCTCTAACCTCCAGTCTCTAATATCCTCTCATTACTCCTTACTATCATGAATGGTATTGATAGCATCCAGGTGATTGCGTAAAGCCCGCAAGGATTTCGCGGCAAATGCTTTTAAGTCCGGATCCTGGCAATTTTTTGAAGCACGTTCGAAAACTTTAATATCGTTTATGTGATCTTCGATCATATCATTTATGTAAGCTTTGTCAAAATCTTTACCTGATTTTTGTTTTAATTCATCGATTGTTTTTTGATCAACAGCTAAAGGATTAAAAGGTAATAGAATACTTTTGTCTTTTGCGAGCTCCGCTAATTTATTATTAGCCCTTGAATGATCTTTCACCATCATTGCACCGAAATTTTTAACACGCTTATCCACGCCTTTTTTTTGCGCCATTTCTCCTAATTCTACCTCCGTCATTCCACTACTGGCTGCTTCAACAGCAAATTGAGTATCGCCACCTTCTGCTGGGATAACCATTTTTGGCCGGATGTCCTTTGACATGGTGTCAATTGCCGGATTCCCGTGCTTTATCACAATAGTACTATCGTCACTTGCGTTATCGTCGTTGTTTCGGTGAATGTTACACGCCTGGAAAAAAAACATCACAAATAAAATAAGCCCCGCTAAAAACCCAGATTTTCTCATACTATTATATTCATTTATCTATTTACAAAAAATCAACAAGCAGTACCTTAATTAGTTTTAATTCTATTACTGGCTTAGGCATGAAACGAAAAAACGATGGACATTGTTTATATTAAATAAAATCTGCTGGGTAGCATCCGCGTCTATTTAATTCCCAACCCAATGAGCCCGCTAAGCCTATCCAAAAACTGATTATCGCAAAAATCGAACAACCGCCCCGATAGCTATCGGGATCCGAAATGTTTTATTATTTTTGAGGTCTAAAATAAAAAATATGAATTTTCCGGCTGAACTAAAATACACCAAAGACCACGAGTGGATAAAGGTTGAAGGTAACGAAGCTTATATCGGCATCACTGAATTCGCACAACGGGAATTAGGTGACATTGTTTACATAGACATTACTTCTGTGGGAAAAGAAGTGGCCAAAGACGAAGTTTTTGGAACAGTTGAGGCCGTTAAAACAGTTTCAGATCTGTTTATGCCGGTTACAGCAACAGTCACAGAAATTAACCCGGCGCTTGATAGTCAGCCCGAACTGGTTAATACTGATCCTTACGGGCAGGGATGGATGGTTAAGGTTAGCCTGAATGATAACATTGGGATTGATTCGTTGTTATCTGCCGACGCCTATCAATCACTAATAGGAGTTTAATGAAACCACTTTTTAAATAATACGGGCCCGCTATTTTGTGGGCCTTGTTTATTTTCATACTGTGCATCGTTAAATTAGGTACAATCGGGTAGTTTGCCAATGCTTTTCCCGGTTTTTATAAACTGGGCATTGCGGGCTTTTTTTTGTGTTGGTTATTCTTCATTCCAGCAGCCTGATAAAGCAACTATCTGCGACCGTTTTACCGTATAAGTCTGTGGTACTAGTTACATTTGTTGCTGCGTATATGGCGCACTGATTGAATTATTACAGCATTATATTTTTACCCGGCGAAACGGCGAATAGGATGATCCGTTTGCCGATAAGGCAGGTGCATCAATGGGGGCTTTTGGTACAATTATCACCGTTAAGGCAATAAAACTTATGTTAAAAACTAAAATCATATTGGCAGCGTTAGCAGGAGTAATCGTGCTTACCTCCTGCGGAATTTTCCACAAGGGCTGCCATTGCCCTAAGTTCGGGAAAGTTAAAACGGTTACCAATTTGAAAATTTGTTGATTTGAAAATGGACCTGCATTTTCAAATCACCACATCTGCAAATCATCAAACTAATCCGTTAATCTTATTTGGATTTAATATAAATAAGCTTTACATTTGACCTAAGTTTAAACTATTATATGAGGCTTTCACAACTTGAAGTAGGCGAAATAGGAATCGTCAAAGAATTTACGGACCTGGAAATGTCAGTAAAACTGATGGAAATGGGTTGTTTACCTGGTGAAGAGATCACCGTTTCGCGTATTGCCCCGCTTGGCGACCCTATTGCTATCAATGTATCTGGTTACCAGTTAAGCCTACGCAAATTTGAAGCCTCAACAATTATTTTGCAATAGTCCATTAACAATTGAAAGCCGATATAAGAGTTGCGCTTGTAGGAAATCCGAATACCGGTAAATCAACTCTGTTTAATACATTAACCGGTTTAAATCAAAAAATAGGAAACTTTCCCGGGGTTACGGTCGATAAAAAGACCGGTATTTGCCAACTGCCTGACGGCCGGATGGCCGAAATCATCGACTTGCCCGGTACCTACAGTCTCTATCCCAAAAGCCAGGACGAATCCATCGTTTTCTCCATACTGGCAGACCAATCAAATCCACTTACTCCAGACCTTGTTGTAGTAATTCTTGACGCTACCAACTTAAAAAGAAACTTACTCCTTTACAGCCAGGTTGCTGATTTAAAAATTCCTGTCATCATCGCACTAAACATGGTTGACCTGTCGAAAAAGGCGGGGATCACTATTGACATCGATTTATTTTCAAAAAAGCTTGGCGTGCCGGTTGTACCAATTTCGGCGAGGAGAAAAGAAGGGATTGATAAATTAAAAGCTGCCATTACTTTTGCCAATAAAATAGCCTTGCAGGAAGAGTCAATCGATGTGGAAGCTATCGCACCCCAACTGATTGCTGAAATAAGCCGCGAACTCAAACTGGAAAACCCCTATTACGCGCTACAACTGGCTCATCAGCACGAAACCATAAAATTCATATCGCCGGTTCAAAGCGATCGTATTGAAGAATTGGAGAAAGAGTTTTCCTTTCACTCGCAAAAAGCACAGGCAACAGAAACCATAGCCCGTTATAATTTCATTAATGACCTACTGTATGACACGGTGAAAGTGCCCGAAACAGCACAGGACGAAACACTAAGCAACAAAATAGATAAGGTACTAACCCATAAAGTATTTGGCTTTATCATCTTTTTTGGCGTGCTGTTATTCATGTTTCAGTCTATTTTCTCCTGGTCGGCTTACCCGATGGAATTGATTGCTGATCTTTTTGTGTGGGTTCAAAACACACTGCACCACCTATTGCCCGCCGGGCCATTAACCGGTTTACTGGTCGACGGAGTTATTGGGGGCTTAAGCGGAGTAATGGTATTTATACCGCAAATAGCTATTCTGTTTGCTTTTATATCCATATTGGAAGATACCGGTTACATGTCGCGGGTTACATTTATGATGGATAAGCTGATGCGCAAAGTTGGCCTAAACGGCAAATCCGTTGTGCCGCTTATAGGTGGCTTTGCCTGCGCAGTGCCATCTATCATGAGCACACGTACCATCGAGAACTGGAAGGACCGCATGATCACCATTATGGTTACGCCATTGGTTACCTGTTCTGCACGGCTTCCTATTTACACTTTGCTTATCGCATTGGTTGTTCCTAATCGCAACGTTTGGTGGCTGTTCAATATGCAGGGGCTGGCCCTTACAGGGATGTATGTATTTAGTCTTATTTCGGCAATAGTTGTTGCCTTTGTGTTTAAACTTATTTTGAAGGGGCGCGAACGCGGGTACTTTATTATGGAGCTGCCTGTATATCGCATGCCCCGTTGGAACAATGTAGCCTATAGCATGTATGATCGTTCAAAAGCATTTGTTTTGCAGGCGGGAAAGGTGATCATTGCTGTTTCGGTAATATTATGGGTGCTGGCGTCTTACGGCCCCGGGGACCGCTTTGCTCGCATCGACCAAAAATATCGCCAGCCTCAATATACACAGCGTTTAAATGCTGATGAACTTAGCAAAGCTGTCAGATCCGAAAAGCTGGAGAATTCTTATGCCGGCGTACTGGGGCATGTAATTGAACCGGTGATCAGACCCTTAGGGTTCGACTGGAAAATCGGTATAGCTTTAATTACATCCTTTGCAGCTCGTGAAGTTTTTGTGGGGACCATGGCAACTATATACAGCGTAGAAGGCAGCGCCGAAAAAATGGAGACCGTTCAGAAAAAAATGAAGACGGCTACAAATCCTGAAACCGGCCAGCCGGTGTTCTCTCTTGCAGTTGCCTTTTCGTTAATGATGTTTTATGCGTTTGCCATGCAGTGTGCCAGTACCGTTGCGGTTGTGTATCGCGAAACAAAAAACTGGCGATGGCCCACTCTGCAATTCGCTTATATGACCGTGCTTGCTTATGTGGCAAGCTTTGTGGCCTATCATCTTTTAAAATAATATGTTAAATATAATTATCGGTTGCTCTCACAAACAGATAACTGGCGTTAAAAATTAAAATCGTTACCCTCTTTGTAGCCCCACGTGCCATTACTGTTTAGTTCGTAAAATTTTATGGTCTTTCCTTTCAAAACCCCCATTACATTACTAAGGTACAACACGTTGTCTACATCATTCGGACTTGTAAAATCTCTGCCGGGGCTGTTAACCCAATCCCCTTGAGCGTTTATTGCATAAAATTTTACCGTCCTGCCTTGCCTTACCCCTATAAAGGTATTGGTTATATAAAATGCATCATCAATATTGTCGGGGCTAACAAAATCTTTAACAGTGCTGCTGTGCCAGTCTCCCCTTCTAAATGACTCATAAAATTTTATGGTTTTTCCTTGCCAAACGCCTATTACTCCGTCATGAAAATGAAATACACCATCAACACTATATGGGCTGATAAAATCCCTGCCAGTGCCATAGGTCCATTTTCCGTCTTTATGTGCTTCATAAAATTTTATCGTTCTGTTATCACGAGCCCCTATAAAATTGCCGACAAAATAAAATACATCGTCCAGATTGTCGGGACTAACAAAGTCCTTACCGGGGCCATAGTCCCAGGTTTTTGGGTTCCTTTCTCTATAAAATTTAACGGTTTTCCCGTGCCGGATTCCTAAAAAGCGACCAAAAACATAAAACGCCTGCGCTTTCGACGGCTTTTTACATTCCGACAATAACATCGCAGAGACGATTAATGTAAATACAATTAGGACC
>Ga0207013_1082_pt1 | contig 24456 bp, 19 predicted proteins | sample Alteio_BWMinCont_55_FD_153501 | JGI IMG/M metagenome (GOLD analysis project Ga0207013, IMG submission 153501) | Enriched cells from forest soil in Barre Woods Harvard Forest LTER site, Petersham, Massachusetts, United States -... | ecosystem: Environmental > Terrestrial > Soil > Temperate forest >...
GAAAGCGGTGACTCAACAATAAAATAATCAGGCTTAACCAATGGTTTGAATTCGGGGATCGGCCATTTTTTAAAAGGATCAAACCCAGACGCCTGCCAGTCGCCAAAAATTTTTTCAGTAAGCTTAAATACATTGTCATGCGTTACGTCGCCGGCGATAATCAACAACGCGTTATTGGGGTAATAATATTTCGCTTTTATAGAATCAAGTGACGCAAGCGTTGCCGAAAGTATTACGCTGTTGGTCCCTGATTTTCTCCGGCTGTATAAATCTCCCCATAAATGGTGAAGCATGGCATCATTTAATGCATAATATGGATTGGATTGGTCCTCCTTTAAATATTCTGCCGTCTGTTGTTTTGCCGTTTCAAACTCCGCCGTATCCAATTTCGGAAAACGTACACCTGAATTCATGAAATTTAATCCCAGTTCCAGGTTTGTTTTTGGAAGGGTAAAATTGTATTCGCCAAATTCGTCCGTAACTGACGAGTTCCATGATACTATTCCCAGTCCCCCTGCATAATAGCCAGGATCGTTTTGATCTTTATTAGCTTTTGAAAACATTCGCATGTACAACTCATTGAGCCCGTTAGTACTCTCCGACTCGGTAATTATGCCACCTTTGAAGGTCATCTTAACGGTAACCAATGGCACGCTATGGTCTTCAACTACCAGTACATCAAGCCCGTTGGGTAGCGTATGTAAAAACATGTTGGCAGGAAGTTTATTCTGAGCCTGTAACAACAGTGGCAAAAAGAATAGCACAAGGAAGTAATATTTTTTTATCATAAGGTTTATTTGACGACGTTAAATTAGCAAAACAAATTTAGCTTCACCGGATTTATTTGGCGAGGGGTGGAAATATATCAGGTTTAACTAACCGGGTGCTTATTTAAATTATTATTGCTAATTTTATATGATGATAACTAATGATGTAAATTTTCAATCTATAGAATTTTTTAACTTGTGTAAAATACATAAAGTAAAGGAATTATATGCGTTTGGATCAGTGGTCAATGGAAATTTTACTGATCTAAGTGATATCGATTTGATTGTTGAAATAGACGAACCAAATCCGTTGAACAGGGGTGAATTATTACTTTCGTTATGGGATCAATTTGAACGATATTTTAATAGGAAAGTTGACCTTTTGACTTTTAAATCTTTAAGAAATCCTTATCTAAAAGACAGTATTCATAGTACCAAAAGATTAATTTACAATGGATCGAAAGAAGAAGTATTATGATGATATTATTTTTTCAATTTCCCTGATTGACGAATTTCTTATTGAAATCAGTCTATTTTCGCAATATAAAATTGACCGCAAAACAAAAAGTGCTGTTGAAAGGCAGCTGGCAATTATTGGTGAAGCGATAAAAAAAATAAAGGAAATTGATGCCAATTAATTAATTATCACTCAAGTATTATTGGGTTTAGAAACATATTAGTTCATTCCTATGATAGCGTGGATGATGAAATTGTATGGGCTATTATAAAAAAACATTTAGTACCATTAAAGGAAGAAGTTGCTGAAAAACTAAAAAACAGCTAACTCTTTACCCCGCCGTTAACGATTCGCAAAAAAGTTATCGCTACTTTCGCAATTCAATATCGCTCCCGAATATGTCGATAATTGTATTTACCATTATTATACTTATTGGCTCCTATTTTGCCGGTTTATTAGGGTCGCTAACCGGCCTGGGAGGTGGAGTGGTAATAATACCGCTTCTTACTTTACTGCTAAAAGTTGATATTCATTATGCTATCGGGGCATCGCTCGTATCGGTTATCGCAACATCCTCAGGATCTGCGGCTGCTTATGTCAAAGAGGGCATTACCAATATGCGGCTTGGTATGTTCCTGGAAATAGCCACTACAACCGGCGCCATGCTCGGCGCTATACTGGCCATTTACATTCCTACGCATTATATTGCTATACTATTTGGTGTTATATTAATTATTTCAGCTTTATTGTCGTTGCGAAAAAAAGCAGAACATATTACCCATCAAAACAGCTATCTGGCTAAAAAATTAAAGCTCCATGGAAGTTACCCCACGGCCGACGGCTGCGTTGAATATGGCATAAGCAAAGTGGGCGGAGGTTTTTTTATGATGTTATTTGCCGGCACCATTTCTGGATTACTTGGTATCGGGTCGGGTGCGTTAAAAGTAATTGCAATGGATACCATTATGCGCATTCCTTTTAAAGTATCAACCACTACCAGCAATTTTATGATCGGTGTTACTGCATCGGCAAGCGCGGTGGTTTACCTGCAGCGGGGCTACATCAGCCCGGGCCTGTCAATGCCGGTGGTGATTGGGGTATTGCTGGGAGCCTTAACGGGATCAAAAATATTGGTTCATACCACGTCGTCAAGGTGGCTGCGCTGGGTATTTGCGATAGTAATAACTTTTTTAGCGGTGCAAATGATTTATAACGGAATTGCCGGGAAAATATAAGGGAGAGTCCATGGACCATAGTCGATGGTCCATGGATTATTTATAGCAAAATAAAAAGGATCGAAAACGGCTATGGACTATGGACCATCGACTATGGACAAGTAAGTATGAAACAATTTAAAGATAAAGACATGCAACTGTTGCTTGGCCGGGTATTACGGGCGGGCACAGTTATCTCCGTGAGCATAGTTTTTTTTGGCGGCATTATTTACCTGTACAGGCACGGCCATTCTGTTGCCGACTATAGCGTTTGGAAAGGCATACCGGGCTTTATTCAGAATGCAGGGAGTCTTATAAAGGGAGCATTCGATTTAAGGGGACAGGCCATTATTCAGCTTGGGATAATTCTGCTGATTGCAACCCCAATAATCAGAGTAATATTTTCAACAATAGGCTTTGTGCTCGAAAAGGATTACATGTATACCGGCATCAGTATATTGGTTTTACTGATCATTTTTATTAGCATGATGAGTGGGCATGCGGGTTGATTTTTCGACAACCCAACAGATATTAATTTTCACCATTAGACCCTGTTCTTTTTTGCTCATCCTCGTTACCTGTATGGTGGGCGGTTGTGTTTTTTACAGAAATTTTTCCAAAACGATAAGTGAAGGTGAGCCTCACAATCTGAGTTTCCCTTTTTATTGTTGACGTTAAGTCGAGGTTTTGATAGTTGGTAAAGCTTCTGTCGCGCTGGGTATTAAAAATATCTGTCGCGCTTAATTTTATACTCCCCCTGTTATTAAATAACTGTTTGCCGATACCCGCGTTTACGTTATAATTGGCTTTGTACTGACTAATATCATCAAAATTAGGCGACAAGTAATTACCCGAGATTTCGGCTGAAATTGTCTTGCTGATGGTGAAGTACTGGGTGCTTGAAAAAATGATGGCTTGCGTACCCTTATTGAGATTGCCATTTACAGCGTAAGCAACATAACGCAGGTAGGATGCATCCAGGCTGAAATTGGCATTCCACCAGTTTGTAAACATTACCGGAGCATACACCCTTAGGCCATAATTATATATTGTACCGAAGTTTTTCTGCGTAGTTATATTCACTTTCGTTGTATCATTTTGTTCGTAAAAGTTTGCGAAATAGGCGCTGCTGATTATCGTGCTGTATAATGTAAATAAAAAGGTTTTGTTATAGTTGTAAGATAATTCGACGGAATTAGAATATTCCGGCTTTAAATTCGGGTTACCTAACCTATAATCGTACTGATCAACATAGTACAGAAAAGGGTTAATATCGGTATACAAGGGTCTTTTTATCCCACGGTTATAACTTAATGAAAAATCGTTTTTATTATCACTCCGATAAGTAAACGCCACCTCCGGAAAAAGATCTACATAATTACTGTTAACTACCTGGTCTGAAGTTATAGAATTGCCTTTGGCGACGGTCTGTTCGGCACGCAAACCGGCTGTTATGTCCAGCTTATTCAATTTCGTCGTATAATTCACGTAAGCTGAATTTACATTTTCAGTGTACACGAAGTGATTGCTAAATAAAGGGTCGCTCTGGTATTGGCCGTTTGGCGCCTTTGAACCAAAGTTCAAATCATTATTGCTTGTTACGTTACTATATTTAACGCCGGCTTCCAGCCTGGAGGTTTTCGAAATCGGATCGGTAAAATCAACTTTTGATAGCCAGATATGTATGTTTGATGGTGATAAGTTTTGCAATAACAGCGGATTGTTGTAAACATTTCCAGAGGCGTCATAAAAGTTGTTGGTTATATACTCGGCTGAACTACGGTTATAAGTGGTGTAATCAAAATCGGCTGCAAGGGTTTTCCCGGCCTTGTCAAGTTTGCCATTGTAATTTAAGTTATAGTTTATACTGGTAACGTCGCGGTTGAGATTGGAGTTGGCCGTAATAATCGAATCTAATACAGATTGGTTAGAAATTTTTAAATTATTATCCTTTAAAAAATTATCGCTCCGGGTATAGCCACTTATTAAAAATCCCATTGTTTGGCTGGGCGAAATAAAATAATCAGTACCTAAACTAAAATTATTGCTATAACTTTTTTGCACACTATTGTAGTCTACATGGTAGTCGCTTAATACATTATTAAAATTAATATCGCGGTCGGTAACAAAGTCATGAAAGGTTTTATTATCCGAAAAATTATAATTGCCGAAAATATTTACCTTATTGGTACGGTCGTTAAAAACTATACCGGTACTACCTTTATAATATCTGCCGTAACCAGCAGATGCTGTAACGGCACCATTAGCGCCTGTGTTTTCGCCTTTCTTCGACACAATATTTATTATACCGCCGCTTGATGCATCATATTTGGCAGATCCCGCGGTTATTAATTCTATACGGTCGATTGTGTTGGATTGCATCCCCTTCAAAACCCCAATCAGGTCCTCTCCGGATAAATTGGTTGGTTTGCCATCTATCGTTATCAATGCATTTTGCCTCCCTACAAGGCTGATATTGTTGTTATTATCTATACGCACGCCCGGTGATTGCCTTAAAATATCATATGCCGAGTTTCCTGCAGCCGCTATGCTATTCTGAACATTTAAAGTAACTTTTCCGGCCCCGGCATCCACTGCCGGTTTTGTGCCAGCTACTGATACTTCATTTAGCTGTTTGATTGATGAGGTTAATATAATTTCGCCCATTATGAGCGTCTGACCTAATACAATGGTAAATGGGTCGGTGTAAGATTTAGCATACCCAACTTTGGTCACCGACAAAAGATAGCTGCCGGGCTTTACATTCGAAAATTGAAATAATCCATTTTTATCGGCTATTACAGCGCTTACAATGGATGAATCGCGGAACTCCAATAAATTGATTGTTGATGCTTCAGCGGGAAAATGATTTTCGGTTAAAACTTTGCCCTGAATAGCCGATAAAAAATGGATTATTTCAATTTTCGAATGTAAAGCCCGGCAGCTATCTTTTGTCGGTGACCATAAATGCCAGCCAGGAACGCTGAGAGTAATCACCCGAATAAAAACTTCATTAATAATTGTAGAAATTTACTATAAACTTACCTTTTAATTAAATCCGTCACAATATAGTAACAATAATTAACTCAAGCACATACTAAGTTTTTAAACGAAATAATATAATAATGGTTGCTTGGATCATATTATAGGAGATAATGTCAAAGCATATAGGGAATATCAAAAAATAGGCCTGGTTAACTTGCTTATTCTTTTCTATAATGCTGTAAATTTACAGGCCGCCAAAATGGGACCATTGAATATACTTGTATGAATGATAGCCAACTCCGCACTGTCAATGTGATACGTTATGTCACCCCTTTACGCGAAGGCGGCTCGTTACCGGCAATAGCTGAAGCAGACGACGGTTTCTTATATGTACTTAAGTTCCGCGGCGCAGGACAAGGCGCTAAAGCGCTCATCGCTGAACTTATTGGGGGAGAAATTGCGCGGGCCCTTGGTTTAAAAGTACCTGAAATTGTCTTTGCCAACCTCGACGAAGCTTTTGGCCGCACCGAACCGGATGAAGAAATCCAGGACCTGCTAAAGGCGAGCACCGGGCTCAACCTTGCGCTTCATTACCTATCGGGAGCTATTACTTTTGATCCTGCAATTATCAACGTCGATCCAGTGTTGGCTTCGAAGATAGTTTGGTTGGATTGCCTGCTGACCAATGTCGACCGCACACCGCGTAATACAAATATGCTGATCTGGCATAAAGAATTATGGCTTATTGATCATGGCGCATCGTTATATTTTCATCATTCGTGGCAAAAGTGGGAGGAACAGGCCAAACGGCCTTTTGTGCAGATAAAAGATCACGTACTGCTGCCCCAAGCCACCGAACTTGACCTGGTTGACGAGCAATGCCGCTCCATTCTTACGGCTGAGCTCATCGAGGCAATTGTTGCTTTAATTCCGGATGAATGGCTCACCGGTGGATCATCATTTGAATCAGCCGACCAATACAGGCAGGCATATATCCAATTTTTATTAACGAGAATAGAAAATTCAGAAATTTTTGTAAAAGAAGCACAACATGCAGCAGAAACACTTATTTGAGTACGCCGTTATTCGTGTTGTGCCCAGGGTGGAGCGCGAGGAATTTCTGAATATAGGGGTTATCGTTTTTTGCGCCAAAGAGCAGTTCTTGCGGGCCAGGTACCTATTGAATGAAGCAAAGCTGAATGCTTTTTCGCCCGACCTTGATATAGCAGAACTAAAAGAACATGTTTGCGCCATGGAACGGATCTGCGCCGGCGACAAAGCAGCAGGGCCAATTGGTAAGTTGGACATAGCGTCGCGGTTCCGGTGGCTCACGGCCACGCGCAGTACGGTTTTGCAAACATCCAAAGTGCATCCGGGCCTATGTCTGGATGCGCAGGAAACGCTTAACTGCTTGTATGATCAATTGGTAGTTTAGCGATCAACCTGACTAAAGCGACCCGTGCCTGCATATTTGAAATGTGCCGCAATAAAATTAATTATCGAAATTCTTTATTTTTTAGCCTCTTCATTCTCGGCTTCTATTCGCACTTTTTTCAAATCGATGCGTATTAAAGCAAACAGGCTCATATAAATATTAGCCACAAACACCAATGCGAAGCCTGCAATAAGGTATCCGCGCCAATCGGCAAATAGCAAAGTATACTTTGTGATGATCAGCATTGCGATAGTCACATAATGACTAAAACAATACTCGCAGGTAAACAGGTAAAAAAACTTGCGCTCGGCAACTGTTTTCCCCTGGTGGCACCGTTTCAGGCAATATTCCCGGGGCTCCTTAAAAACTTCTTCGTGAGTAACAGTCCAGGCAATACATGCTATGGGGATAGCTAATGTAAACAGCCAAATTATTTGTGTGCTTAGTTCCATATACTACAAATAATTAAACTGTTAAAAGGTTTGATATATAGCAATTTAATGGAATAAAAGCACCTGATTATTTCATAAAACAAGGCGTTTAAACGCTGTAGTATTGTTAGTTAAATAGTCAAACGTTAAAGAAAAAGTCGAAAATCTGCATAACGATGCTCCATCGGAGCAAAATATCGGTAGCAAATAATTAAACCGCAAACCGACGTGCCGTAGGTACGTAACCTAAGTTGCATACCTACGGCATGCTATTTATCCTTAATTTAATTTTCTACCGATATTTTGTGCCGATGGCACATTATTATTTATAAGTTTTCTTATTCCAAAGGTTGTTTTGATTATTTTCAGGTGGGTTTATATACCTCATTCTATTATTTCAACTCATCCAAAACGCGGAACATTTTTTCCTTTATAGCTTTTGTCGAGCCGTTATAATTGTTCACCATAATAGAAAAACAAAGCTCGCGGCCCTTATAGGTTTGGTACCCGGCGTAGGTAAGCACATTAAGTATACTACCGCTTTTCATCTTCATATCGTTATACGTTGGCAGGCTTTCGTAAAAATCAGCAAACCAGGCTTCCTTTTTGGCCGACTGCAGCACTGTTGCCATCGTTAACGTGGTAACTCTGTCCTCAGGCGAAAGCCCGCTGCCATCGGTAATGCTCATTGAATTGAGATCTATACCTTTAGCCTTCCAGAAATTTTTTACTACTTCCACGCCATTGGCTGTAGTGGGCTGTTTTCCCGATTTCCATGCCAGCGTTTTTAGTAGTTGTTCAGCGTACAGGTTTATGCTTTTTTGATTCAGCCAGTAAACAATCTGGCTTAAACGGGGTGAAAGTATTGTTGTTAAGTTGGTTGTGATTTGAGGGGTTTCCAGTCCTTTAGTTGCTAGTGATAAGGTAGATTCAGGATCGCCGCTCGCCAAAATCCCCAAACGCTTCAATGTATCACTTAAACGCAAGGCGGCGTCATAGGCCGGATCGGGCATTGCGGCAGAAATGCTTTTTTTTGTTTGATCTACAGCGTAGGTTCCGCGAATGTACACAAGCTTACCGCCAACCGGGAAATAAACGTATGAATTGTCGCCTGTTTTGGCGGGACCGTTTATTAATTCACTTTTAAAGGTGAGATAGGGCATTGAAGGCACTTCCCGCAATAATCCAATAGCGCTGCCCTCGCCGCCGGTCGCCAATTTAATATCAAACTGGTTCTCGCGCCAGCAAAGCCCCGATGTGCCGGCACCATAATAATTGCCAATATCCTGCCATATCCAGCCATCGGGAATGGCTTGCGAACCAAAAATGCTGTCGTCGCCAATAACACGGCCGTTTATTTTTTTTATTCCTGCCTTTTGCAGGGCATCAACCATTAGCGTAAGGATATGATTTTCTTTTGAACTCTCATATCGCCAACTGCCTAATGTAGGATCGCCGCCGCCTTTAATGATAATGTCACCGGTCAGCGTTCCATCGCTGCTTATTGAACCGCTATAACCAAACTGGGTTTGGTATTGAAAATCTTTTCCCAATATATTAAAGGCGGTAATGCTGGTAATTACCTTCAGTGTTGACGCGGTTGCGAGGCCCATATTGGGGTTTGCTGTGAATACCGATTCGCCGGTTTTAACATCCAATACAGTTAACGAAACCGAAGCGTATCGGCATTGGCTGTCTGCCTGTAGCCTGCCAAATGCCGATTGCAATTTTTGTTTCGGCGATTGCCCATAAATATGCCCGACAATAAAAAAAAGTAGACTAACTAACCAGGTCGGTTTGATCCTCATGTTTTGAAAAAGATTGCGTTATATAATAAATCGGAATTCCTATCAGCACAATGATTAAACCGGGCCAGGTAAAAATTGGTTTGTATATGATTAATAATACGCAAAATACAAGGCCCATCAATATATAAATAGCAGGTAACACAGGATATCCAAAAGCTTTGTAGGGCCTTTCAGCATCCGGGCGTTTTACACGCAAAATATAAATTCCGAAAATGGTAAGCACATAAAATATCACTACTACAAACGAGATCATATCCAAAAGGTCGCCATATTTTCCGCTCAGGCAAAGAACAGAAGCCACTATTGCCTGGATCCATAAGCCAAACCCCGGTACAGCAAATTTGTTTAGCGTTCCTACACGTTTAAAAAATAAGCCGTCTTTAGCCATGGTGTAATAAACCCTGGCACCTGCCATTATTAGCCCGTTATTGCAGCCGAAAGTGGACACCATAATCATGAGTGCGATAACAACAGTACCTGCATTACCGAAAATAGCGTGAGAAGCAGCCACAGCTACCCGATCTTTATTAGCCGCGGCAATATCATGTAACGATAATACGCCTGTGTACATCACGTTTGCCGATACATAAATTATGGTGACTATCAGTGTACCAAAAAATAAGCTTAAGCCAATATTTCGTTTGGGATTTGTCATTTCGCCGGCAATGAATGTTACATTGTTCCACGCATCGCTGCTGAAAATAGAGCCCACCATGGCCGCTGCTATTGCGCCGAGCATCGCTGCGGTAGTATAACCGGCAACGCTGCCATCAACGTTCAGCTTATGCATATCCCAGGCATGGCTCCAGTTGGCATGCCAGATGTCGCCCTTCAGGGCAATAAAACCAAAAATGATCAGTCCGAATAAACTGAGCAACTTCGTTGATGTAAATATATTTTGGATGATTTTGCCGCTTTGAATACCCCTGGTATTGATAAAAGTAAGTAACACGATAACCACGATGGAAACCAACTGGGCGGCGCTGATAGTGAAGTGCCAGGAGCCGATCATGGTACTTATCAAAATATTATCCTCGCTAACTGCGGGTATGAGATAGGCTGTAAATTTGGAGAATGCTACACCAACTGCGGCAATGGTACCGGTTTGTATTACTGCAAAAAAGCTCCAACCATATAGAAACGCGATCAGTTTATTATAAGATTCCTTTAAATACACGTACTGCCCTCCGGCTTTTGGGAACATAGCGCTTAGTTCGCCGTAGCTTACGGCGGCTGTAAGTGTCATAAACCCGGTAATGATCCATACAAAGATTAGCCATCCTGCCGAGCCTACATCGCGTGTAATATCAGCACTTACAATAAAAATACCCGAGCCGATCATTGAACCTGCCACCAGCATAGTGCCGTCGAGCAAACCCAGTTCATGCTTCATTTTCGGTTGTCCTAAATTTCTTCCCATGTATGGTTTAAGGTTTAAAGTTCTAAACTATTCAAAAAACTTTATAATTTGACAGGCGTTTGTAAAGAAATTAATTTACTAATTTGCGCCCGCCAATTATATTTGCACACTTTTTAAATAGTAAACAGCACAAATACATTAATTTATCATATGGATCTATTGAACTCTTACTTAATTTACTTAATACCTGTTTTCGGTCTCATCGGTATTGCCGCGATGGCTATTAAAGCCGCATGGGTTACTAAACAGGAAACCGGAGATGCCAGTATGAACGAACTTGCAGGCTACATAGCCGCAGGAGCAATGGCATTTTTACGCGCCGAATGGAAGGTGCTGAGTTATTTTGTTGTTATCGCTATGATCCTGCTGGCTTGGTCGGGTACAACAGTGGTTACCTCAAGCCCGGTAATAGCCATTTCTTTCCTGGTTGGAGCCTTCCTTTCGGCTTTTGCCGGATTTTTAGGAATGCGTATTGCTACTAAAGCTAACGTACGCACAACACAAGCCGCTAAAACCAGTTTGGCCAAAGCTTTGAAAGTTTCATTTACGGGCGGTACCGTAATGGGGTTGGGTGTTGCAGGCCTTGCCGTGATAGGACTGGGTTCTTTATTCATCGTTTTCTACACCATTTATGTTAAAAATACGGGTGGTGACGTAAATGGCGAAGCGATGGCACGTGCACTGGATGTGCTTGCTGGATTTTCGTTAGGTGCAGAGTCTATCGCATTGTTCGCCCGTGTGGGTGGCGGTATATATACCAAAGCTGCCGATGTTGGCGCCGATTTAGTAGGTAAAGTTGAAGCTGGCATTCCGGAAGATGACGTACGTAACCCGGCAACCATTGCCGATAACGTTGGTGATAATGTAGGCGATGTAGCAGGTATGGGCGCAGATTTATTTGGATCATATGTAGCTACTATGCTGGCCACGATGGTTTTGGGGCGCGAGATAGTATCCCACAATGATAATTTTGGCGGTATTGCGCCGGTACTATTACCAATGGTAATTGCAGGCGTTGGTCTATTATTTTCTATAGTTGGCGCATCGCTTGTTAGGATAAAAAATGAAACTGACAGTGTTCAAAAAGCACTTAATATAGGTAACTGGGCTTCTATCCTTTTAACAGCTATTGCAACCTATTTTATTGTACAATGGATGCTTCCTGCGGGCGAGTTTCACATGATACGCGACGATACAGGTGGTGTGTTAAAAGGCGGTGCATCACATTTTACAAAAAACGGTGTTTATATGGCCATCCTTGTGGGACTTGTTGTAGGTACACTGATGTCAATGATCACCGAATATTATACAGCTATGGGCAAACGCCCTGTGCTTGGTATTATCAGGCAATCGTCAACGGGCCATGCTACTAATATTATTGCAGGTTTGGCCGTTGGGATGGAATCAACCGTGTTGCCTATCCTGGTTTTAGCATCCGGTATCTATGGTTCTTATTATTTTGCAGGCTTATACGGTGTATCAATAGCTGCAGCAGGTATGATGGCGACCACTGCAATGCAGTTATCAATTGATGCCTTTGGCCCTATTGCCGATAATGCCGGCGGTATCGCCGAAATGAGCCGCCTGCCCGAAGAAGTAAGACACCGTACCGATAATTTAGACGCAGTGGGTAACACTACCGCGGCTACCGGTAAGGGCTTTGCTATCGCATCGGCAGCATTAACTTCACTGGCTTTATTTGCAGCTTTTGTTGGTGTAGCAGGTATCGAGCATATTGATATTTACAAAGCAAATGTACTCGCCGGTTTATTCGTTGGCGGTATGATACCTTTTATATTTTCGGCACTGGCAATTTCGGCAGTAGGTCGTGCAGCTATGGCGATGGTTGAAGAAGTTCGCCGTCAGTTTCGCGAAATACCGGGCATTATGGAATATACAGGCAAACCTGAATACGAAAAATGCGTTGCGATTTCTACCAAAGCATCCATCAGGGAAATGGTGGCGCCAGGACTAATCGCTTTGCTTACGCCAATCATCATAGGTTTTTCATTCGGCCCTGAAGTTCTGGGCGGCATGCTTGCCGGTGTAACCGTATCGGGTGTATTGATGGGACTTTTCCAGAGCAACGCAGGCGGTGCATGGGATAATGCAAAAAAATCATTTGAAAAAGGAGTGATGATCAACGGTGAAATGTTTTACAAAAAATCAGAACCACATAAGGCATCCGTAACCGGCGATACTGTTGGAGATCCTTTTAAAGATACTTCCGGCCCCTCTATGAATATTTTGATCAAGCTGATGTCTATCGTGTCATTGGTAATTGCCCCGCATTTGAATGCAAAGGTGCAAAAACCTACCAGCATGAATCATCACCCGGTACAAAAAGAGATCAGGGTACAAGCAGTGAACAGCCCTTTTACCAGGATTGATAAGAAGGCGTAACGCCAAAAATGAGATTTGCGAAGTTACTAAACGGCGAAGCCCTCAATGAGGCCTTTGAAAAACAAACAACTCCGAATTAAACTTCGCAAATCTTTCACTAAACGTTAGCCACAGCCGCCAACTAACGGCATCATTAGCAGGGGTCCTAACCTGGTTCCAGGTGACCTTTCAAATCGCGACTGTTTCCATGCCTCCCTGACTTGAGTATGTAAACGCACCGCTGCATGACTCATCCGGAAAAAACTATACCTACGGGTTAACACGTTAACTTCTTGTTTTCTGTATATAATTGATTATCAATTATATACAGAAGGGTTAACATGAATTATGTTAACCATGTTAACCCACTTTCTGCTTTGTGTATGGGGAGGTGATCCTATACGGCAATTAGGGTTAACATGACCTGGTAAACAAATATCCATTTGGGTATTTTACTATTCAAACTCTATCAACCTATCCCGGCTTAATCCCCCAAAGGAGTCCTGTGGACAACCCAATCAACCAATTTAATTTGGCTCTTCTTCTCAATCCCATTGTTACATTCCGCCCTTTAGGTTTTCAATAAATTTAAGTACGTTTGAAAAAAGCATAACTATTAACTTTTAGCGGGATATACCATTTATGAGATTTAAAAAGCCTCTTAACTTATTATTGAAGGAAGCTGCCGAAACCGGCGCGGGTACTTTAAAACGCACCCTGGGCGCGGGTAATTTGGTAGCCCTTGGTATCGGCGCTATAATTGGCGCAGGTCTATTTGTCAGGACGGCCGCTGCAGCTGCCGATCATGCCGGGCCATCTGTTACCCTTGCCTTTATATTGGCCGCCATAGGCTGCGCGCTAGCAGGCTTGTGTTATGCTGAATTTGCAGCTATGATTCCCATTGCCGGAAGTGCATACACCTACTCCTATGCAACTATGGGCGAAGTTGTTGCGTGGGTTATAGGATGGGACCTTGTACTTGAATATGCCGTTGGGGCCGCAACTGTTTCCATTGCGTGGTCAGAGTATCTCAATAAACTACTGCAAAACTTTGGAATGTCCATCCCTTATGCCTATTGTCATTCGCCTTTTGAACCTTCAATGAATGGCGCTCATGGTATTATTAATTTACCTGCGTTATTTATAATTGTGTTGCTATCATTAGTGCTTATTCGTGGTACAAAAGAATCGGCGCTGGTAAACGGCGTTATTGTTATTGTTAAAGTTGCGATAGTTATATTATTCATTTGTATTGGCTGGGGTTTTATGAATCCCGCTAATCATACCCCTTACATTCCGCCCAATGTTGGTGAACAGGCGATGATACATGGTCAAAAAAGTTTTCTGGAATATTTTACAAATGATTTCGGAAAGTTTGGATGGTCGGGCATTGTCAGCGCTGCCGGCGTGGTCTTTTTTGCATTTATAGGTTTCGACGCTGTTTCTACAGCCGCCCAGGAAGCTAAAAATCCAAAAAAGGATATGCCGATAGGTATTTTGGTTTCGCTTGCAATTTGCACCGTACTATATGTTTTATTCGGCCATGTCCTCACTGGTGTTGCCAACTATAAAGAATTTGCCGTGGCGGGCAAAGAAGCCTCTGTAGCTTATGCGATTGATACTTATATGCATAATTATCATTGGCTATCAGTTTTGGTTACAGTTGCTATTTTAGGAGGATTTTCATCAGTTATCCTGGTAATGCTCCTAGGCCAATCGAGGGTGTTTTTCTCCATGTCAAAAGATGGATTAATACCGCCTGTGTTTTCTGCGGTTCACCCTAAATTTCAAACACCCTATAAATCAAATCTTATATTCATCGTCTTCGTAGGCGTATTCGCAGCATTTGTCCCCGGTGATGTGGTAGGTAATATGACTAGTATCGGAACATTGTTTGCCTTTGTACTGGTGTGTATAGGTGTAATGGTAATGCGTAAATCCGACCCAACAACTCCTCGTCCATTTCGCACCCCCTGGGTACCCTTTGTGCCAATTTTAGGCGCGATAGTTTGTTTGCTGATGATGCTTGGCCTTGGAAAGGACAATTGGCTGCGTTTAATTATATGGATGGCTGTTGGCTTTGTAATCTACTTTTTATACAGTAAAAAACATTCACTGATCAGAAAAGGAATTGTATATCTTCCTAAGGATCCTCCAAAACCGGAGTTATAAAATATTAACGAATTCAGTTAAAAGGATAACAGCCATAGCTTAAAAAGCCATGGCTGTTCCATTTATATTGAGTTGATTAGTTTAATAAACCTTAGGAGGACTTTATATTGCAAATTTTATGGCAATTGTTGCTCCTTTGCCCACGCCATCACTGCTAATATTAAATGAACCTGCATGGCTTTCAACTATTGATTTACAGTTATATAATCCAAGACCGGTACCGCTCTTTTTAGTTGTAAAGCCTCTTTCAAAGAAACGCCGGCTTGTTTCTTCATCAAATCCTTCGCCGGTATCAACTATTTTCAGGCTGATATAATCATCTATGGTTTCAAGAAAAACAGAGATACTTTTTTCATCCTTTTCCATATCAATTGCTTCGAGGCTATTTTTCAGGATATTTAAAATCACCTGCATCAGTTTGGTATGATCGCCCTTAATTATATGATTCCCTGGTTTAACATTAATAATCAGCTTAACACCTCTTTTATCAAAAGAAGCAAAAAGCATCGACCTGGAGTCGTCAATGATATGTGCAATGTTTACCAGCTTCCTTTCATGCGAGCCTCCGTGGCCCCTAACAAATTGACGCTGTATATTCAGTATCTCCTGTATGTGCGATACAATATTTAAAAGTTCATTTATTGAGGTGGTTGCTTCCTTGTGATGCTCTAACTGGCTTTTTTCAATGCCTTCGGTTATTGCCACCAATGCGGCTGCTTTATTATCGCCTATGGAAGTTCCAATTAAGGTTTGCTGCGCTTTTAAAAACAGGAGTAAATTCTTAATGGAATCAAGATTATTTTTTTCAATCCCACGATTTATCCTGGTCAGATAGGATCCGAAACCTACCAGGGCATTGCCAATATCATGCAATACTTCTGATGCTATTTCAAATTTACCCTGGGCTATTGCCTTTTCCAGTTCCTGTTCCTTTTGTTTAATTAGCTGCTCATTTAAAGCCTTTAATTCTTCGGCCTGCTGACTTAACTCTTCTGACTGGGCGTTTAATTCCATGTTTAGGTTATTAAGCGCCTCGTCCGAACGTTTTCTCTCAGTAATATTGTGGCCAATGCCAACGATACGGGTAACCTTTCCATCCTCATCAGAAACAGGGACCTTTGAGGTTAATAACCAATGCTGGTTCCCATTTTTATCATAAAAAACTTCTTCTTTATTTAAAAGGGCCTTCCCTGTTCGCAATATTTCCATGTCGTTCTCGTATCCTCTTAATCCTATTTCATTAGGAAAAAGTTCAAGATCTGTTTTGCCTATTATTTCCGCTTCGCAACTAGCTCCGATAGTAACAACATCAGTTTTGTTGGCTATAATTTTACGTCCGGCGGCATCCTTAATGTATATGGTGTCGGGCAAATTATCGATTAGCGTACGCAGCAATAATCTCTCCTGGTGGGCATCCTCCTCCGCCTTCATAAGTTGGGTAATATCAGTATGCGTACCGATAAGGGTAGGAAGATTACCTGCATCCCTTGCTTTCAGAAAACCACCGCTTGAGCGAATCCATAACCAACTTCCGTCTGCATGTTTCATTCTAAAGGTATTTTCATATATGCCATCGGGATTAACCAGGTATTGCTGGAACCTGGATGTAGCCGCTTCACGATCATCGGGATGCAAAAGGTCGGTCCAACGTTCATCCAGATTTTTTACAATCGAAAATCTATAGTCATTTATATCCCGGCCAAGCATTGAAAAATAAATGCTATTGCAATCCCAAAAGCCTGTTTTAGGGAAATATTCCCACGAACCGGTATTTGATGCCGAAATCAGCGCGCTGTACTTTCTTATAGTTTCCTTTAGGTCATCCAGTTGTTGAGCCGGGTTACTACTTACTTCTTCGTATTTTAAAACAACATCCATCATTTGAAATGTATTTGTATTATAATGATAAACTTATTGTAAACACTGCGCCATTATCGTTAGTGGCATAGATGTTTCCTCCATGTGCATTCACATATTGTTTTACAATAGCAAGGCCCAACCCTGTTCCATTGTTTTTATCCTTAGTCACAAAAGGTTCAAACAGTGTATTTAATATTTCCGGCGGAATCCCGGGGCCGTTGTCGCTAATCGTTAATAACATGTCATTATCTTCAACCACGGCAGAGATGTTGATGGTAGCATTCTCAACCTTGTGATCATGCAAAATATCGGTGGCATTATTTACCAGGTTACAGATTACTCTGCGTAGTTTACTTTCATCGCCAGGCACAAACAGCTTTTCGGGAATACTGGTATTAATAACAACGTTTTCCCAACCATCCCTGCCTTTGTTTTGTTCAACAACCTGAGCAGTTATCTTATTGACGTCTACCTGCTTTTTTTGTACAGGTATGTCCTTAATAAAATCTAAAAAGTCTTCAAATATTCCGGAGGCCTGCTCTGCCGACTGATCAATCAGATCAATCAGGTCACTCTCTTCTCCGTCCTCACGCATCATATCGGTTATAAACTTTATATTTTTTATAGGTGTTCGCAAATCGTGCATTACCATGCCTATTACCTGGCCCACCGCTGATAATTTTTCCTTTTGGATCAGCTTTTCATTTAATTCCGCGTTACGTATTGCCTGTGCTGCATTTTGCACAAATAGCTTTAACAGATACATTTTTTCTGTTTTCAGCTTCTCCTGTTTCTCCAGCAAAGCAAAAACATAGTAATTATCTATTCTTGCAAGTACAAGCTCATCCAACTGGATAACCTCGTCCATTTTTATCTTGGCTGTTTTAACTCTCGTTGCAAGCTCATCTATATTCACCCTTTCTTCAAGAGCGCCTATAGACAATACTTTTTCATACTTCAAGTCCTTGTCCAGTTTCCCGATAAGGGCCACGTTGGTATCCAAAGAAAGGGCAAGTTGTTCAAGAATATTTTTTAATAATGAATTCAGTTGATTTTTATTCAATGCAATACATGAAATTGATTCGATCAGTTTTTCAAGATTACGAAGTTTGTTATAATCTGTAACGGCTTTTGTTGCCAGTTGAATGATTTCTTCGGGTGCATATGGTTTACAGTGATAGCCAACATTTTGGCCGGCCTGTTCAACTATTTCATCAATAGAGCGATCGCTGTAGGCAGTAATGAAAATAATTTCAGCTTTAACATCAAGCTTCCTTATTTCTATTGCTGTTTCAAGGCCATTCCAGCCCGGCATACGCATATCAAGGAAAATTACGGCATAAGGCTTACCGTTTTCGATAGCTCTTTGCACTTTTTTTACACCCTCCATGCCGTTCGAAGCCTTATCGACTGTAAAAACGGGAATACACGGGGTGCGGGTTACTAGTAACGGCTTAATATTACCAAATAATATGTCGAAGGCATTATCTATGTCCTCCTGGTCTTCCGATTGATTATTTGGTATAAGGATGTCTTCTATATTATCTCTTACCATCTCCTCGTCATCGATTACCAGAACGGACGTATTAATTTCATTCATATTACAATAATTAGTTTATTTAATTACGCCTTGTACGTTATTAAAATATAATTAGTTATGCTTTAATAAAAACCATATAAAATATGGCAAAAAATACTTATTAATACACTTCATTGTTTGCATGGCATAAGTAAGGCAACGCAATAAATTTAATTTACTGCGCTCATTTTCAAAAGAATGCCAAAAAATGGCCCTCGCGATCTCGTGAGGTCATATGTGATGTTTAATTATTAAGAAATATTTAAAAAATATACCAGATGGTTTAAAATAACCATAAACTTATTTAATTAATTTTCAGCCGATAAGAAATAAATAAATATTTATGGATAACCGATTTACTGGCGTATTGAAACTGAATACTGGGCCCGGTATCAGTTCAACTTTTTGCCTTTTATAGAAACTCAAAAATGAAATCCGATAAAAATCTCTGGATATTAGTATTTGTCTGTATCATCAATTCGATGGGTTTCGGCATTATAATCCCGGTACTCTATCCTTATGGTAAACAATTCGGGCTCACCGGCGAAACGCTGGGTATACTAATAGCCGTGTTTTCAATAGCCCAATTTTTTGCCACGCCTGTTTTGGGCTCGCTTTCAGACAAATGGGGGCGCAAGCCTTTATTGGTGATTAGCCTTGCAGGAACCTGTATTTCGTTTTTGATTTTTGCCGAAGCTCGCAGTTTGCTGATGCTTTTCGCAGCAAGGATACTTGATGGATTAACAGGAGGCAATGTATCAGTAGCACAAGCTATGGTGTCTGATAGCTCCACACCGCAAACCAGGGCAAAAAAGTTTGGTTATTTAGGCTCTGCATTCGGGTTCGGCTTTGTAATAGGCCCTGCAATAGGCGGCTTGCTTAATAAGCTCGGTATGCAGGCCCCTTTCTTTTTTGCAGCAGGAATTTCATTGATCGGCACATTATGCGCCTTGTTCTTACTGAAGGAAACTAACCTCACTACCAAAGCAACGCGCTCAAACCATAAGGACAAGTTTAAATTTATCGCACTGGTAACTACCTTAAAACGGCAAACAGTAGGCACAGCGGTTTTTACCGGTTTTTTACTGACGATGGCGCAGTTTACTATGATCATCGGCTTTCAAACCTTTAGTGTAGATATATTAAAGATCACTCCTACCCAAATCGGCATTTTTTATGCCGGGTTTGGCATTAGCGGTATAGTTATGCAATTGGCAGTGCCTTTTTTTACAAAAATATTTCCTTCACGGTCGGTAATATTGTTATTGTCGAGCATGTTGTGTTTTGTAGCTATGTTTATGGCAGGACTTACTTCGGCATTTTTACCCTTTGCCATTTACATATGTGTCTATGGCCTTTTTAACGGATTGCGCAACCCTATGATAAATGCCATCATAGCCGACAATATTAATCACTCTGAACAGGGACAAATTCTGGGCATTAATCAGTCGTACGCCTCTATCGGGCAAACACTGGGGCCGATAACCGCAGGCTTTGCCGCAGCGATTTCTACACATAGTATTTTCTTTTTGTCGGCATTCTATATTTTAGTTGCATTTTTGTTGAGTTTTCGATTAAAGTCTAAAGAATAACTCTTTACGCCATGCATCCACTAATTTTTAGAGAGATCCTCTCCGTAACTATGATCCTTTTTGCGATCATTGATATATTAGGCGCCATACCCGTAATAATTGAGCTGCGCCAGCGCGCAGGCGGACACATAGAATCTGAAAAAGCAAGTATTGCCGTACTGGTGCTAATGATTGCCTTTTTATTTGGCGGGGATGAGCTACTCGCTGTTATCGGCCTGGATGTTTCTTCGTTTGCCATAGCTGGGTCGCTCGTAATTTTTATCATTGCGATGGAGATGATACTGGGCGTTAAATTCTTTAAAGAAGAAATGCCGCAAACGGTATCCATCGTACCGCTGGCCTTCCCGCTGATTGCCGGAGCCGGGACTATGACCACCCTGTTATCTTTAAAGTCACAATATCAAACGCAGGACATCCTGATAGGCATCGTGCTCAACACCATGTTTGTATATCTTGTGCTAAAAAATGTGAAATGGCTCGAAAAGCTTTTTGGCAAAACCGGGCTTAACATATTGCGCAAGGCTTTCGGCATTATTTTATTGGCAATAGCCATTAAGCTGTTCAGGAGTAATACACATCTGTAATTTGATGATTAATTGATTTGGTGATTTGAAAATGTTATTGCTAATCAGGTGACCCTGATTTGCTTTAGGGTCACCTATTATACTTAGCCCTCGTAAGCTTGCTGTAAGCCTTTAATATCAATTTTAATCATTTTCATCATGGCCTGCATTACTCTCTTCGATTTTTCAGGGTCAGGATCGTTCAGCAGTTGGCCCAAAATTGTGGGAATGATTTGCCAGGTAACGCCAAACTTGTCTGTTACCCAACCGCATTGCATGATTTTTCCGCCGGTGGATAGCTTATCCCATAAAAAATCAACTTCTTCCTGATCTTTGCAATTTACAAAAAATGAAATAGCCGGGGTCAAGCTATAGTACGGGCCACCATTTAAGGCATAAAATTCCACCCCATCCAATTGAAACGTTGCCGACATTACAGAACCCTTCGGACCAGGACCCGCATCTCCATAACGGGAAATCCTCCCAATTTTTGAGTTCTTAAAAATAGAAGTGTAAAAATTCATCGCCTCCTCCGCCTGGTCATTGAACCAAAGAAAAGGGGTTATTTTTTGAGCATTTGAAATCGCCGGTTCCTGCTTGTTTGGTTCGGCTGTCAGGGTTACATTATTTGTTGTTTCCATGTTGGTAAATTTTAATCGGTTGGTATATGGTAAAGTTAACCAACAATAATTGTACGGCAATGGGGATAAAAAGCCAATTTTAGGAGGTAAAAGTGACATAACGCTTTTAATAGAGTTTGATCGCCCGGCATCCTTACCATCCAAATCTGTATCTTTACACCGCAATCGGTGAAATCATCATAAAATCGGTGAAATTACAACAATATGGTTACAGAAGAAGCGGTAAGGCAAGGTTTTAAGGGATACAATAATTACGGGGCATGGCTGCGCGAAAAATATAAAGGGCAGCGCGTGTTTAAAGTTATTGTCGACGGCGGCTTTACCTGCCCAAATCGCGACGGCTCTAAAGGCTATGGCGGCTGCACGTATTGCAATGTCGATTCGTTTACACCATCCGTTTCCCGCAATGCACCCTCGGTGCGCGAGCAGGTAATTCAGGGCATGGAACGTGCCCGTAAAGGAAACAAAGCCGATAAATTTATCATCTACTTTCAGCCAAATACCAATACTTACGCCCCTACTCATTATTTAAAAATGATGTATGATGAGGCTTTGAGTTATGGCACAGAGGATATAGTTGGCTTATCTGTAGGCACCAGGCCCGACTGTATCGATCCGGAAAAAATAGCGCTGCTGGAAAGCTACACTGATCGTTTTGATGTGGACCTGGAAATGGGCATGGAATCGATCTATAATGATACCCTTGCTCAGATTAACCGCGGCTGCTCGCATGACGATCTTATTAAGGCTTTAAAAATGACAGAGAACAGCAAACTGGACGTTTGCGTGCACACCATTTTCGGCTTTCCATGGGAAACTAACGAAATGATGCTCCGTTATGCAGATGAGATTAATCGTTTCACGCAAATTAAATTTGTTAAGCTTCACCATTTACATATTGTAGAAGGATCTGTAATGGGCGTAAAATATAAACGCGAGCCGTTTAAATTGTTTAGCCTTGATGAATACGCCAATTTTTTATGTGAATTTTTACCGCTTGTACGGCCTGATATAGTTATTCAGCGTCTGTTCGGCCTCAGTGATCTTGAGCTGCTGATAGCACCAAACTGGAAATTAAAGAAATCAGAAATTCAATATTATATTGATCAGAAAATTTTAAATCGCGGAGTTATTCAGGGATCGGCCCTTATAAAATAGTGTTCTGCCACTCGTAAGTTGACGCTAGCCTCAAGTCGAAAGTCTTAAGCGTTAAGTAAAGAAAAGCACAAAATACGACTTAGGACTTCAGACTAAAGACTTTCTACTTAACACTAGCTCTCTCTGTCATCCAAAAAAAGCATAAATCCCCTTTCAAACAACTTAGCGTGGGTTTTTGCGTAAACATCCGCGAAATAGCTACCTTAGTAATTAATTAGTAATTAAATCGGTTTGTCTCAAAGATCTTTACAAAACTATATTCCGGCGTTAACAGGGGTACGCGCATTTGCCGCTTACCTGGTATTTATATCTCATTTCGCTTATGTTTTTGACGGCAAATTCCCATACCTCATTCAGCGGTTTTTAGGTGAGTTTCATATCGGAGTAACTATTTTCTTTGTCCTGTCGGGCTTCCTGATCACCTTCAGATACTACAATAGCTTTCATTTAACTACCAACTGGTTCAAACAATATCTAAAAAACAGGGTGGCCCGCATTTATCCGATGTATTTCCTGCTGACACTGGCGGCGTTCACTTATTATTTTTTCACCAAGGATCAAAGCATAACCAAAGGTACCACTAACCCCATCGCGCTGCTATTTTTAAATATCACTTTTGTGCGCGGTTTTTTCTACCAGTTTTGGGACACCGGCATCGCACAAGGTTGGTCGCTTACCGTTGAAGAATGTTTTTACTTTTCGGCTCCAATCATTTTCTTTATCGCAAAAAAGTATAACAAGTTTTATATCCAGCCGCTTATCATCACATCATTTGGTATTTTGCTGGTGCTGATATTCAGGCATGCAGACTGGCATGGGTTCTTCGGCAATTTTACTTTTATGATGCTTTTTACCTTTCTGGGCAGGTGTTTCGAGTTTTTTGTCGGGATACAGCTTGCGAGGATTGTTATAAATAACGGCTTTACCCGCACCCATAAAGTTAATTACACCTACACGGGCTTTCTGCTGATATTTGTTTGTGTTTTTATTATGGCACTGCAACCCATCACTAAACCGTGGGCCGCGGGCCTGGAAAGTCCGGTTGGCATCATTACTAATAATTATATCCTTTGTATTGCTATAGCACTGTTTTTTTATGGGATATTAACCGAAACTACTATCCTGAAAAGAATACTCGCTAACCCTTTCGTAGAATTGTTGGGCAAAAGCTCTTATATATTTTACCTTATACATCTGGGCTGGATGTACACCCTGCTGCATGGATACTTTAACCAGCTAAATGACTTTGCTTTTTCATTATATGATAAATGGGGTGTCGATTGGCATTCTCCTTTTGAATATGATAGCTTAAACCTTGTATACACTTTCGTCGTATTAAATGCGGTTTCGATAGGTTTATTTAAATTAATTGAAGAACCGTTAAATCATTACATCCGGCGATCAAACTTTTTGATAAAGTACACGCCGCGACCCAAGGGCATAGTTGATTAGTGACAGTAATAAAACGTAATATTTAGCTTAAAGGAGCGTAAGATAACTATATTCGTAAACAAGGATAAAAAGTATCAAAACCTAACAAACCCTGCATTGTTTAATATACTAGTAGATATGATGATAAGGATTTTTAATAAATTTCTAGCTGTGGCGTGTTGCCTGTTAATGATGGGGGCAATTCAGCATTCATTTGCGCAGGGCAGGGAAAAAGAGGGCACCGTGACAACTGTTTTAACTCCGCATAGCAGCGACGGCGTTTTTAGCTCGACTGCGTCATATACCTTTGAAGTTAACAGCAGCTATAAAACCAACCAGGTTGGTAAGGTTTCGTATATCGTAACTACAGAAACGGGCAAAAAAGTAAGAGCCGACTCGGTACATGTAAAAATTGGCAGAGAAAGCTCCAAAAGTTTTGATTTTGACATCTCCGGTTTAAAATCAGGTTTTTATAAAATAAACTTTATGGTAAACGTATCTGATTATGATGATACTACCCGTAAAGCGTTTGGTATAAGGCCCGATGAAATACGGTCGCAG
>Ga0207013_1083_pt1 | contig 24396 bp, 19 predicted proteins | sample Alteio_BWMinCont_55_FD_153501 | JGI IMG/M metagenome (GOLD analysis project Ga0207013, IMG submission 153501) | Enriched cells from forest soil in Barre Woods Harvard Forest LTER site, Petersham, Massachusetts, United States -... | ecosystem: Environmental > Terrestrial > Soil > Temperate forest >...
TACAGCAAATGAGCCACCTGCGCAATTCGCTCAATGGTGATTTTGCCTATAAAGTAAAAAAGCTAAACGAAGTTACCTCCATACTGGTTGAACCTAAAACCCTCGGCAGGAAGAATTTTATATGGCTGATATGGAGCACGCTCATTTTATCAATAGTTATTACTGTAACGGCTTTATGGTTCAAAGAACCTAGCTTTAAAACCTATTTGCTGGATATAAACCCTATTTTTTATTATTTCCTCGGCGCTGGTTTTGTATTTGCGCTTATTGATGGGGCTATCGGTATGTCGTACGGTGTTACCTCAACAACATTTTCATTGTCGATGGGCATCCCGCCTGCATCGGCAAGCATGGGTGTGCATCTGTCGGAAATTATGAGCAACGGTATTGCCGGATGGATGCATTACCGGATGGGAAACATTAACTGGAAGTTGTTTAAGTTGCTGCTCATTCCCGGCATTATCGGAGCGGTGACTGGAGCCTATTTACTATCTTCCTTAGAACATTATAGTCAGTATACCAAACCATTTGTATCTTTGTACACCTTAATTTTAGGATTTGTTATTCTTTCAAAGGCCTTTAAAACAGGTGTAAAAAGAACGACCGAAAAAATTAAAAGGATCCCTTTATTGGGCCTTGGCGGTGGGTTTATAGATGCTGTGGGCGGTGGTGGCTGGGGTTCCATCGTATTATCAACATTAATAGCAGGCGGGCGTCACCCGCGTTTTTCGTTAGGAACTGTTAAGTTAAGCCGGTTTTTTATAGCGCTAATGAGTTCCCTAACGTTTATTACCATGCTCAGCAGCAACCATTGGGAAGCCGTAGCAGGTTTGGTTATCGGCAGTGCAATAGCATCGCCAATAGCCGCTAAAATATCAAACCGGATATCTGCGAAAGCTATTATGATAGCGGTAGCGGTAATTGTTATATTGATCAGTATTAGAAGTATTGCTATATTTTTAGGAAAGGTATTGTAAAATGAGTGAGTTAACCGAAAATATAAAACAACAAACCGCCGGCCTTGAGCCTGTTGCAGCTTTGACGCTTTTGGCTGATAAATTCCCGGGGCAAATTATATTTTCAACCAGTTTTGGTTGGGAGGACCAGGTGATTACACACATGATTTTCAGTAACGACCTGCCCATAAAAATTTTCACGCTCGAAACTGGCCGGTTATTTCCCGAAACCTATTACGTTTGGAACCGCACCATGGAAATTTACGGTCAGCCTATACATGCTTATTATCCGAACAATGAGCTACTGGAGCAAATGGTGAATGCAAAAGGGCCCAATAGCTTTTATGAATCTGTGGAGAACAGGAAAGAATGCTGCGGAATTCGTAAAATTGAACCCTTAAACCGTGCTTTAGCGGGCAATCAGTGCTGGATAACCGGAATTCGTGCCGAGCAATCGGTAACCAGGGAGCATATGGATAATGTGGAATGGGACGCACAACATCAACTAGTAAAATATCATCCTATATACAGCTGGACGCTGCAGGACGTAAAAGATTATATTAAATTATACAATATCCCTTATAATACACTGCACGACAGGGGATTCCCGAGTATTGGCTGCGCACCTTGTACAAGGGCGGTACAGCCGGGCGAGGATTTCAGAGCCGGAAGATGGTGGTGGGAAGATCAGTCGAAAAAAGAGTGCGGTTTGCACGAAGTAAATGAAGTTATTGACAAATGAGTAAACATCAGCTGGATTATTTAGATGAGTTGGAGGCAGAAGCCATTTATATTCTGCGCGAAGTAGCCGGTCAGTTTGAAAAACCCGCCCTGTTATTTTCGGGCGGAAAAGATTCTATAACATTGGTTCGCCTGGCCGAAAAGGCTTTCAGGCCGGGCAAGTTCCCTTTCCCCCTGGTACATATTGATACCGGTCACAATTTTATTGAGACTATTGAATACCGGGATGCCATGATTAAAAGAATCGGCGAAAAACTGATCATCGGCCACGTGCAGGATTCTATTGATGAGGGAAAAGTGGTGGAACAAAAAGGCAAAAACGCCAGCAGGAACGCTTTACAAACCGTTACCCTATTAGATACCATTGCCAAACATCAATTTGATGCTTGTATTGGTGGTGCACGCCGTGATGAAGAAAAAGCACGCGCCAAAGAACGTATATTTTCTGTGCGTGACGAATTTGGCCAGTGGGATCCAAAACGCCAGCGCCCTGAGTTATGGAACATTTTTAACGGTAAAATACATAAAGGTGAAAATGTTAGGGTATTCCCTATCAGCAACTGGACAGAGCTCGATGTTTGGAACTATATCCGTAGAGAGAAAATCGAGTTGCCATCAATCTATTTCGCTCATGAGCGGGATGTAATCACCCGTAACGGGCAGTTAATGGCCGCTTCTCCGTTTTTAAATATGGACGAAGATGATGTTATTGAGCACCGTAATGTTCGCTTCCGTACCGTTGGCGACATGACCTGCACCGCAGCCGTTGAGTCGCATGCCTGGCATATTGACGATATTATAGAAGAAATAAGCGCCTCAAAAATAAGCGAACGCGGCGCGCGCATGGATGATAAAGTATCAGAAGCTGCTATGGAAGATCGCAAAAAGGGAGGATACTTTTAATCGAAATTCCAACGCTATTTTTTTTGTGACAACACCAACAAAGGCGGTAGCTCAAAACACAAAATCCGAAATCGAAAATCCGAAATCCGAAATCAAAAAATGGATATATTAAAATTTATTACTGCAGGTAGCGTTGACGATGGTAAAAGTACCCTGATCGGGCGTTTGCTGTATGATAGCGAATCAATACTTGCAGATCAACTGGAAGCATTGCATCGTTCAAACCGAAAAAATGACGATGGTAGTATCGACCTCGCTATTTTAACCGATGGCCTCAAGGCTGAGCGCGAACAGGGTATTACTATTGACGTAGCCTATAAATATTTTCAAACAGAAAAGCGTAAATTCATTATTGCCGATACCCCGGGGCATATTCAATATACCCGCAATATGGTTACCGGCGCTTCAAATGCCAATCTTGCCATTATTTTGATCGATGCCCGTAAAGGTGTTATTGAGCAAACTATCCGTCACTCTTACCTGGTATCACTATTAGGTATTCAGCAAGTGGTGGTTTGTATCAACAAAATGGATATGGTTGATTACAGCGAAGCTGTTTACGAAACTATTGTTAATGATTATAAGGCGCTTTCGTATAAAGTAGGCCTAAAAAATGTAAAATACATACCTGTCAGCGCTTTAAAAGGAGATAATATTGTTCACCCCTCTGCAAATATCAAATGGTATGAAGGCGAAAGCTTATTACATTTTTTGGAGAATGTAGAAATTGTAGTTGACGACAGTACCGCACACGCACGTTTCCCGGTACAGTGGGTAGTTCGCCCGCAAACTGACGAGCTGCATGACTATCGCGGCTATGCCGGCCGTGTTTCCAGTGGGTCATTTAAGGTAAACGATAAAATAACTGTTCTTCCGTCTGGATTTCATTCAACCATCGAGAAAATTGAATTACTGGATGAAGAGCCCGCTGAAGCATTTGCAGGCATGTCGGTAACCATGCATTTAAAAGATGAGATTGATATCAGCCGTGGTGATATACTGGTAAATTCAGCATATCAGCCCGAGGTTTCTCAATTAATAGAAGCCGACATTTGCTGGATGGACACTCGTGCGCTGGATACTTCCCTCACCTATTTTATACAGCATAACAGCAAAGTGACCCGGTGCCGCATACAGGAAACACTATATAAAGTTAATATCAATACACTTGAAAAAGTATATAATGAAGATTTTAAGCTGAATGACATTGGCCGCATCATTATCAAAACCGCCGAACCTTTAGCTTTTGACCTTTACCAGGATAACAAAGCAAACGGCGGCGCAATCATTATTGACAGCCGCACAAACGTAACTGTTGGCGCGTTAATGCTTAGGGCGGTTGCTGATTAGAGATTAGAGAACAGAGATTGGAGACTAGAAAAAAAGAGCCGCGAAGTTTTAAAACTTTGCGACTCTTTTTTTCTTTTCCAACTTTCCGATTAAAAACTAACCTCTGATCTCCAGCCTCTAATCTCTAACACCTACTTCTGAAACTCCGGTTTCAACTCGGCTTTCTCGGCTTTTCTGAATTTCATAACCTTTGGTACAGACACATCAGCAATATATGGATTATCGCCATTGAGCCTATAGTAGCCCTGGTGATATTTTTCAGCAGGATAAAATGCCTTAAAAGGAACAACCTGCGTTACAATAGGATCGGGGTAATGCTTTGATTCATTAACCCTTTTTATTGTGTTGAGCAAAATGTCTTTTTCTTCGGGTGTACGGTAAAATACGATGGAACGATAATCGGTTCCTTCATCTGGCCCCTGGCGGTTAAGCTCGGTTGGATCATGGGCGAAAAAGAAAGCATTGGCAAGGGTAGCGTAGCTGATTACTTTGGGATCATAATAGATCTGCACGCATTCCGCATGCCCGGTACTGCGTGAACTTACTTCTTCGTAGGTGGGGTTTTTGGTAGTACCTCCTGCGTAGCCCGACACCACCTTGTTCACCCCTTTAAGCTCAGACATTGCTTCGCTCATGCTCCAAAAACAACCGCCGCCAAAGGTGGCAACCTGTTCTCCGGCAGCAGGCTTTGGTAATTTAGCAAATCCGTTGCCAACACCTGATTGGCCGTTTGCACAGCCTGCAAATAATAAAATGCCGGCCACATATAAAATAGTTCGTTTCATAATTTAATGTTTATACCCAAATATACGGCGCTTGGCATTTAGTGGATGGTCATGATTAAGTAATTTAGTGAGGGGTGAGCGGGCAGTGGTGAATAGGCAGTAGTGAGTGGCCAGTCAACATGCTTTTTTGGGCAAGCAGCAACTCACTATTCACCGCTCACTATTCACCATTTCAGCACAAGGACTTTTTCACTTGGGTGAGAATGCTGGTTAAGCCGTTGATTTTTATTTCATAAGCAGTTCCAAGAAGCATACCTAACTTACCGGGCGGAAATCCTTTATTATGCAGCCACTCCAGGTAATATACAGGCAGATCGCTTATTAATGTACCCTTATATTTACCAAAAGGCATTTGAGTCAGTACCAGGTCAATCAGTATCTTAGAATCCGGTGTAATGTTTTCCACTTAGTAAAGATAAAGGTTTAGTTGATTAAGTTGATTGAGAATATGGTTTTCCGTAGGACTCCTTTGGAGATTAAGGTACTCCATCTAACCTAATCACCTTAGTCAACTTGATCCAACTCAATCAACCAAATCCAACTTATTACTAAAACATGACACATTCCCCGAACGTTACCTCAAAACATAGACGTTACAACAATTACATTTGCAATAAATAATATTTACCATGGAAAAGCGGGAAATAGGCACATCAGGCATACAAGTATATCCTTTTGCTCTCGGGGGAAATACATTCGGATGGACCACTGATGAACAGCAATCTTTTAAAGTACTGGATGCTTTTGTTGATGCCGGGCTCGATTTGATCGATACGGCTGACGTTTACTCCTCATGGGTGCCGGGCAATAAAGGTGGCGAGTCAGAAACCATCATTGGTAACTGGCTAAAAAGAAGCGGCAAGCGCAATAAAGTTGTCTTAGCGACTAAAGTTGGTAAACCTATGGGAGGAGATAAAAAAGGATTGTCGCGTAAATATATAACCCAGGCGGTGGAAGATTCATTAAAACGATTACAAACCTATCACATAGACCTGTATCAATCACATTACGACGATAAAGATACTCCCCTGCTCGAAACGTTAGAAACCTATACCGATTTGATAAAACAAGGCAAGGTCAGAGCTATTGGCGCTTCCAATTATAATGGGCTGCGCCTAAAAGAAGCATTACAAGTAAGTAAAGATAATGGCCTGGCAAGCTACCAATGCTTGCAGCCGGAATATAACTTGTACGCGAGGGAGCCTTACGAGAAAGAGCTTGAACCCGTTTGTCGCGAACGGGGACTTGGTGTAATCACTTTTTACTCATTAGCCAGTGGTTTTTTAACCGGCAAGTACAGGTCAGAGCATGATCTCTCCAAAAGCGACCGCGGACAAGGCGTTAAAAGATTCCTTAATCCCAGGGGTTATAAAATTTTAGCTGCGCTGGACAAAGTAGCTGTTGAATATAACACCACCCAGGCTACTGTTGCTTTGGCATGGGTAATTGCCCGTCCGGGGATTACCGCTCCAATCGCCAGTGCCACCAGCATCGATCAATTAAATGATTTAACGAAAGCCACAACACTTGAATTAAAAAGTGATGCGATCAGGCTTTTGAATAGCGCCAGCAGTTATTAGTTACCTCAACCGGGATAACATTAAAAAAGGCCGCCTTGCGGCAGCCTTTGGATGTATATATATTTAAAAAGAAGTATTCGTATTAAGACCTGGTCATGCTATGGTTTGAGTAACCACCCCGTGGACTGCTTTGATTGCCCTGGCTATTGCCACCTCTATTTCCATGATCCTGGCCTCTGTTAGGTTGAGCAGAACTACCCTGACTTCTGTTGCCATAATGCTGATCGCTTCCACCTTGTCCCCTGTTTGGTTGAGCTGGTTGGCTGTAAGTACTTTGACCTCTGTTGCCAAAATGTTGGTCGTTTCCACCTTGTCTCATGTAAGAACCTTGCGGTTGGCTATAGCTTCCCTGTCCCTTATTTGATTGAGTTGGTTGGCTGTAATTACTTTGACCCCTGTTGCCAAAATGCTGGTCGCCACCTCTGTATCCATTATTAGAATAACCTACACTTGCATAGCCTGCATTAGAATAATTATCATGACGTTCCCAACTAGCATTTTCGGTATTGCCGTTATATCTTGACCGGTAAATGTCATTGTGTAAATATGGGCGCGCTTCACGAACTTCGAACCTTGGGGCATTTCTCCAGTCATAGTCACGATATGCTCCGGGTAAGTAAGCGGCGGCTATCCAGTTGTCGCCATCAAAATAATAATAACATTGTTCGTTAACGCTGTAATAAGCATCTACGTCAGGTAAATAGTAGTAATCATCATTATTATCATTGTATACCGGTGCCTCTTCAACAACTGCGGGGGCGGTATAAACCCTGCGGGGACTAATGTGGAAGCCTAAATTAACACTAATTTGTGCTTTAGCGGTATTATAAATTAAACCACTTATTGCTATTGCTGATACTATAAATAACTTTTTCATTTTGCTTAAATTTTGTACATCTATGACGATAATTGAAATCAATAGTTTAACCATGCACAACTATTGTTTCAAATTACCTATAACTTATAGAATATTATTGCACATTTATTACAATCTAAAGAATTTAGTTCTGTAGAGCTCAGTTAATAACGGTATACACAAGGAAAATCGGCAGTTTTCAAAATCCTCCACAAAGCCGGTTTCTGTCACCACAATGCTACAAAACAGATTTTTTGATTTACGGTTGTTTCCTTTAACTTTGGTTGCAAAACGTATATCATTATGAAAATGAAGAAATTACTGATCATATTACTGCCGTTTATAGCAGTTATTGGATTAATATTGTTTAATGCGTTTAAAAAGGCAACAAACAGCAGTAAGAGGGACGCTGTTAGTGCAGGATTAACACTTCCGGATGGGTTTAATGCCACTATTATTGCAGACAATTTAGGGCATGCGCGGCACCTTGTAGTAACGCCCCAGGGTGACATTATTGTTCACCTGGCCAGTCCGAAAGACGGAGTAGGTATTGTTATTTTACGACAACAAGGCAACAAGGCAACGCCTAAATTAAGTTTCGGCAATTTTGGAGGCACAGGGATTGCCATTAAAAATGGCTATTTGTATGCATCCAATAATACCGATGTGTTCAGGTATAAATTAAATAACAGAGATGAAGTGATAAGCCCCAGCCAGCAGGAAACAGTAGTGACTGGTTTATTAAGTCGCAGAACGCATGAACCGAAGGCTATCGCGCTGGATGATGATGGTAATCTTTATGTTAATATCGGCGCTTATTCAAATATTTGCAGTGAATTTGATCCCCACGGGAAAGGTTGCCCCATTTTAGATTCGGCTGCCGGCATTTGGCAATTTAAGGCTGACAAGCTTAATCAAACCTATGCTGATGGTAATCGTTATGCTGCAGGATTAAGAAATGTAGTTGGCCTTGCATGGAACGAGCAGGATAACCAGCTTTTTGTAATGCAGCATGGCCGTGATGAACTGCATAATCTTTTCCCTAAGCTGTACACCGTACATCAGTCTGCAGAATTGCCTGCAGAATGCATGTTCGCCCTAAAAAAGGGCGACAATGCCGGATGGCCATATGTATATTACGACTGGATGCAGAACAAAAACATGCTTGGTCCAGAGTATGGCGGTGACGGCAAAAAAGAAGCAGACCCGAAATATATTAATCCTGTCGCCGCTTATCCGGGCCATTATGCCCCGGATGGTTTGTTATTTTATACCGGCAATCAATTCCCTGAGAAATATAAAAATGGCGCCTTCATAGCCTTTCACGGTTCATGGAACAGGGCCCCCGAGCCACAGGCTGGCTATTGTGTAGTGTTCCAACCCTTTAAAGATGGAAAACCGGATGGAAAATGGGAGGTTTTTGCAGATGGGTTTGCGGGCACTGAACAACAAAAAGCATCTGGCCGCGCCGTACATCGCCCGTGCGGACTTGCACAGGGCAGGGATGGTTCGCTGTATGTAACCGACGATAACAAAGGAACCATTTACAAAATCACCTATAAAAAACAATAAATGAAGTTTAAAATAACCGGCGTGGCATTAATATTATCCGTGTTTTTCGTTTATTCAAATGCCCAGGTAAAGCATGCTAAAAAGCCTGCGAGCGGTGGTTCTTCCGTGACCAGGGGTAAAATTGTTTACAAGCAGATTTGTTTAAGCTGCCACATGGCCGATGGCGGGGGATTTCAGCAAATGAACCCTCCTTTAATTAAAACAAGCTATGTTTTGGGCAATAAAGGCACTTTGATAAAGATTGTTTTAAATGGTTTTAAAGAAGATGTGGAAATTAACGGGGAGAAATACACCAATAATATGACTCCGCATAGTGATCTGAAAGATCAGCAAATTGCGGATGTTTTAACTTACGTTCGTAAAAGTTTTGGCAATAAAGCAAGTGCCGTTACTCCGGCCGAAGTTAAAAAGGTAAGAGCCGCCAACGTGGTTACTAAATGATTTCACCGATTTTTAAATGATTACACCGATTTTGAATCGGTGTAATCATAAATTTATCCTGTTAAATGGTATTGGTAAACATTTCTTTGCTGCATTTTTTCTTTAACGCGCTCCACACTCTCTTCAACCGTTTCCTGTAACTCTTTAGTGGTTACCTCAATAAGAGCTTTGTGATAAGCCGCTAATGCTTTGGCCCAATATTTATTTTTCTCAAAAAATAAACCCAAAAGGTTGTGAATGGCTGCAGCATTAACGCCAGGTGTTGTTAATGCTTGAGCAACAATGTGATTTACCTGCTTTTCCATATTCAGAAAAACAACAAGGTGCAGGTAATGAAAATAAATATCAGGAAATGAAGGCTCCAGTTCCATGCAGGTTTTAAAATGATACCCTGCGGTTTGGTAATCCAGCACATCGTAATAATATATTTTACCCAACTGGTAATGTGCACGTGCATATAATGGATCGTTGTTAATGATCTCATTTAGCAACTGTAGCGCTTTTGGAGTTTCCCCAAAACACAATTCATCAACAGCCTGTAAATACTTTTCATCTATAGTATAATAAGTGTCCATAAAATTTTAATAATATGATGAGGTTTACAGTTAAGTAAACTTAAATTCAGTAATAAATAATTCTTGTTTGTTGTCCTGGTATTAATTTAAACCTGACTTGAGAAGAGTATGAATGATGCATAACCCTTCTGCCGCGCACCCATGGGTCGCTTAAAGTTTTGTTTGCAGAAGTAATTAAGACGTAGCATTATATTATTTTTTGCGAACATAAGAACATTTTATAAATAAAGCAAAACGCGGTAATCACCAAAAGGAGCAATAGGTACCCTACAATAAATTCAGTGAAATCATCCCAAAATCGGTGAAATCACTCATAAATCGGTGAAATCCAAATCAATCAACCAAACCAATCGAACAGGTCATTTTGTTTCAACAATTGTTTGCCCTCAGTATTTATGTCCCTTATTATCTTCCCCTCTCCCATTTGTATGATCCGCGTACCATGAGTAAAGGCATCCTTTAGATTGTGGGTGATCAGTATTGCGGTAAGGCCATAGTCATTGATCAGCTTGTCGGCTGTGCGCAGCACCACTTCGGCAGACCGAGGGTCGAGCGCGGCCGTGGGCTCGTCCAGCAACAAAACTTTACAGCTATCCATCACACTCATCAATAAAGTTAATGCCTGCCTTTGTCCGCCGGACAGAGTGCCCATTGACTGCTCAATTTTATTTTCCAGGCCCATCCCCAAAGTGGCAATCTTTTCTTTTACCTGGCTTTTAAAACTATCGGTGATACCTACCGACAGCCCTTTGTATTTGGTGCGGATTGCCGCTAACCTGAAATTATCGAGAATACTGAGATCTGCGGCCGTCCCGCTCATGGGGTTTTGAAAAACACGGGCTATCCATTTACTTCTTTTATAATCAGGCAGTTTGGTAACGTTGTCCCTATCAATAGTAATACTGCCCGAATCCGGAAAAACACTTCCCGCAATCAAATCCAGCAGCGTTGATTTACCCGACCCGTTAACTCCAACAATCACCACAAACTCCCCGGTTTCAACATGAAGGCTCACGCCATTAACCGCATTTACCTGGTTAGCCTTACCGGGATTAAAAATTTTGTGGATGTTGGTTATTTCTATCATGTTTTTTATTTCGGATTGCGGAACGTCAAATGCGGAATTTTTAATGATATCTAAAGCTCAACAATTCCGCATTCGACATTCCGAAATCCGCATTCTTTTTTACTTATTTCCTTTAAGAAAATTCAGCCTTGGCAAACTCACAATCAACAGTACAAATATGGCCGTTACCATCTGGAGTAAATTCGCGTCAACACCAATATCTAACGTAACTGCCAATACCAATTGAAATATTATGGCCCCAACCAATACCAATACAAGGGTTATCCACACTGATGTAATTTTGAACCAATTGATCAGGGTCTCGGCTATAATCACCGAGCCGAGGCCAATAATAACTATCCCGATACCCATGCTAATATCAGTAAAGCCCTGCAACTGGCTGATGAGATAACCACTCACCGCAGTTAATGCATTTGCGAGCGCCAGCCCGGTAATTTTCATCCTGTCGGTATTAACTCCTAACGAGCGGATCATGGATTCGCTGTTGCCCGTTGCCCGCATGGCTATGCCGAAATCAGTTTTAAGCAGGTAGCCTATTAATAAAGTAATTATTACCACAAATACCGATAATATCCAAAAAGTGTTTCGATTAGGGTCTGCGATAATCTTGACGATATTAAATATCGTTGAAAAATTAATTAACGGAAGGTTTGATGTTCCCATTATGTAAAGATTGACCGAATAAAGCGCCGTCATTACCAATATACCGGCAAGCAAAGCATTTATTTTTAGTTTGGTATGAATAATGCCGGTTAGTGCACCTGCCAGACCTCCCGCAACAATTACAGCGGGTAAAATAACATAGCCTGGCTGATGATGAGTAAGCATTATTGCGGTAACCGCGCCTCCAAGTGTATAACTTCCATTTGTAGTAATATCGGGGATATTAAATATTTTCATCGATATATATATCCCCAATGCCATCGCCGAAAAGCAAAGTCCCTGTAATAATGCGGTAAGGTAAAAATCCATTTATTTAACTGCTTCGAAATTTGCCGGCACCAAAATATGGTACTTTTTTGCCGCTGCTGCATTATAAACCCGTTTCCTCACTTTTACCATTTCGGGCTGTAAGCCTGTGGTGCTATGGGTTTTCAGGAATTGTGCGGCTTGTTCGCCGGCCTGGTATCCCCATTGGTAAATATCGGCCCCAAATGCTGCCACCGCTCCCCTTTGCACAAGGCCTGCCTCGCTGGTAAAAATAGGTACATTTTTTTGGTCGCAGTTTTTAACAATGGTTTCAAATGATGCGAAAACGCTGTTATCCGGATTCGCGAAAAAAGCATCGATATTTCTACCGAGCAATGACTGCGTTACCAACTGAGCATCCGCTGAAGAATTTAACGGTAATGCGATGAGTGTAATATTCAATTTATCAGCTAGCATTTGTATGCGTTTTTTTGCATCGACCGATTGCGGTTCAGACTGGTTATAGATCATCCCCACAACTATTTTACCCGATTTCGGATTTAGAAACTGCGGGATCAGCGAAAATGAAGTATCGATATAATTTAAATCTTCAACAGCACCGAAAAGATTGGCGCGGCCGCTCGTATCCTGCAACTGCATCAGCTTAACAGTGGGCGAAACCATCATGAAAATGGGAATAGTTTTGGTTTTTTGCGCTGCCGTGATTGATGATAAGGTAGTACAGGTAGCCATCAGGTCGACCTTTTGCGAAACAAAGCGGTTCACTATCTGCGTCAAAGTGGGGATGCTCCCCTCCGCGTTACTGTATTCTATTTCTATGGTTTTTTGTGCTTCACTAAAGCCGTTTTTCTTTAGCGCGTCAACAAAACCTGTCCGGGCCGGGGCAATGCTGGCATCCTCAAATGCATCAACAAAGCCAATAACAGGCACTTGTCTTTTTTTACTCTGCTTGCATGAGAGAATAACAGCTACAATGATAATTAAGAAAAAGTATATAAATCTCTTCATGCCACTAAGTTATATAAATGAGGGGAAGAAGCGAAAAGAGAAAAGCGAAAAGCTGAAAGCCAAAAGCATAAAGCATAAAGCATAAAGCTAAAAGCGGGATATAATTTTTTTAGTTTCGACCCAAGGATAACGTTATGCGAAGGGAAAACTTAAGCTTTCTGCTTTTAGCTTTAAGCTTTGCGCTCCTTTAACCGTTTTTTCCTTATTTTAGCCGTGCATGACACCCATCATTTCCAAATTACCTCAAACGGGGACAACAATTTTTACTTTAATGTCCGCGTTGGCCGCTGAAGTGGACGCCATCAATCTTTCTCAGGGTTTTGCCGATTTTAATACTTCACCGGAGCTGATTGAATTGGTAAACAGGGCCATGATAGACGGTCATAATCAATATGCGCCAATGCCGGGAGTAATGGCATTGCGTGAGCAGGTGGCCCAAAAAACTGAAAAACTTTATGGCGCGGTTTATAACCCTGATACTGAAATAACCATCACCGCCGGTGGCACGCAAGCCATATTTACTGCTATTACAGCAGTTATTAATCCAAACGATGAGGTAATTATATTTGAGCCTGCTTTTGATTGCTATGCGCCCGCCATTAAGTTAATGGGTGGCATTGTAAAATCATTGGAGCTGGAACCGCCTGATTACCGCATTGCCTGGGATATGGTAAAAAGGCTGATCAATAGCAAAACAAGGATGATCATCCTTAATTCGCCGCATAACCCTACCGCTACTATTCTGCACAGGGAAGATATTGATGAACTGTGTGCGATCGTGAAAAACCAGGATATCCTGATACTTAGCGATGAGGTATATGAGCACCTAATATTTGACGGTGAACCACACCAAAGTATGGCCCGGTACGCCGAACTCCAACAGCGCAGTTTTATTGTTGCCTCATTTGGCAAGCCGTTTCATGCTACGGGATGGAAAGTTGGTTATTGTATGGCCCCGGCAGCATTAATGCAGGAATTTAGAAAAGTCCACCAGTTTTTGGTATTCAGCGTTAATGCGCCGATACAATATGCAATTGCCGAATATTTGAAAAATGAAAATAATTATTTGGGCCTTCCTGAATTTTTTCAGCAAAAGCGCGATTATTTTCGTGAAGGGCTGGCACAAACCCGGTTTGAATTGTTACCTTGTTTCGGATCTTACTTTCAATCAGTGACTTACAATAATATTACAGACGAAAAAGATAGTGACTTTGCCCTGCGTTTAACGAGGGAAATAGGTGTGGCCTCTATACCCACTTCAGCCTTCTATACCAAGGGTACAGATCACCACATTTTGAGGTTTTGTTTTGCGAAAAGGCAAGAAACGCTGGATAATGCCGTTGATAGACTTAGGAAAATATAATTCATAGATCATAATTCGCGGTTTATAACCACGAAAAATGAGCTGATTAATATTTAATAAACTATATATTTTTGTTTAACCACCAATTGTTAAATATGGTTCTTTAGACCGAAAAATGGCTTAATCACCATGAAGTATAATCTATCAGCCATGAACCGAACAAATTATGGATAATCTTAAAATTACCGTCTTCCAGGGTTACCTGTTCTGGGAAAATATTGATAGAAACCTGCAGAACATTAGTTTACGATTGTCCGGTATCCGCGAAAAAACAAACCTGATTATTTTACCTGAAATGTTTAATACCGGTTTTACGATGAACGTAGAAACCCTTGCCGAACCAATGGGAGGTAAAACCATGAAGTGGATGCATAAAGTCGCCGCTCAATATGATTGTGTGGTAACCGGCAGTATGATCATAAAAGAGAGCGAAGCGGCAGATAAATCAAAAGCTGAAATCAATAAAAATAACCCGGCGCCCGACACTCCAGCAACGGCCGAAAAATACTTTAACCGCTTAATTTGGATGCGTCCGGATGGCACCTATGAGTGTTATGATAAGCGGCACCTATTTGCTTTGGGAAAAGAACACCAAACCTTCACTGCAGGCACTAAAAAGCTGATTGTAGAATTAAACGGCTGGAAAATTTGCCCGGTAATATGTTACGACCTTCGTTTCCCGGTGTGGTTACGTAATGTCGACGGCGAATACGATTTACTGCTTATCGTGGCCAACTGGCCGGAAAAGCGTGCCTTACATTGGCGTTCGCTTATCCCTGCCAGGGCAATTGAAAACCAGGCTTATGTGGTAGGTGTTAACCGCGTGGGGCATGACGGTAACGAGATTTATCATTCCGGCGATTCAACCTGTATAGACCCGAACGGTAATGTGGTTTATTACAAACGCGACGAAGAAGACCTGTACACCTTTCCCATCGTTGCTGATGAGGTAAAGAAGGCAAGGCGGGCATTGCCCTTTTTGAAGGACGCGGACGAGTTTAAGCTTTTATAATTAATATATTTCATGAGGCTCCTGTCCCGCATTATATTTTCACTTATTTTCATGTTAGTCGCATTATCGTCGTCTGCGCAACGAAAAAAGGATTACACTGTTCTAGTAGATCCATTTATTGGTACCGGCGGGCACGGGCATACTTATCCTGGCGCTGTTGTACCCTTTGGCATGGTGCAACTGAGCCCCGATACGCGTTTAACAGGTTGGGACAATTGTTCGGGTTATTATTATTCGGATACCGTGGTTTACGGCTTTTCGCATACCCATTTAAGCGGTACAGGTATCGCCGACTACTGCGACATTCTGTTTATGCCAACTACCGGCGAACCAAAATTAAAAAACACGGATTACGCTTCTGAGTTTAAGAAGAAAAATGAAACGGCGAGCCCGGGCTACTATAAAACTAAATTAGATAAGTACGACATTGATGTGGAGCTTACTGCCACTACCCGCGTCGGCGTACACCGTTATAATTACCCAAGCACCAAACAGGCTAATATTATTATCGATCTTCAGCATCGCGATACCGTACTCGACTCGTGGATTGAGGTAGTGAATGACCACGAGGTCCGCGGCTTCCGCCGATCAAAATCATGGGCCAATGACCAGTCGGTTTATTTTTATGCAAAATTTTCAAAGTCGTTTAAAACTTACGGAATTGCCCTCAACGATCAGTTGCAAGCGGGACAAAGCAAATTACAGGGGAAAAATATAAAAATGTATGTACAGTTTGATAATCCCGGTGAAGTGGTGGCAAAAGTGGGTATTTCATCAGTTAGTGCCGAAGGCGCTTTAAAAAACCTGGATACCGAGGTGCCCGATTTTGACTTCAAGAAAGTCCAAAAAGATGCAAAAGCGTTATGGAACAACGAACTGTCAAAAATTGAGGTTGAGGGCGGCGGCCCCAGTGCGGCAGCTGAACAGGCACCAGGTCCGCAAAATATAAACACCGGCTATAATACTCAAACCGGCTACAATAAAACACCAAAGGCCAAAACGAAACAACCCGTTATAGATTATGCCAAAAGTAAGCAGGTTACTTTTTATACTGCCTTATATCATACCATGCTGGCCCCTAATATCTACAGTGATATTGACGGGCAGTACCGGGGCATGGATCAAAAAATACATACAGCAGAGGAGTATAACTATTACACCGTGTTTTCATTGTGGGATACGTTTAGAGCCGAACACCCACTGCTCAACATAATCGATAGAAAGCGCACGCTGGATTTTATAAAATCATTTTTAGCCATGTATGAACAGGGCGGTTTGCTGCCTATATGGCCGCTCGCCTCCAACGAAACGTATTGCATGATAGGCAACCATTCTATACCTGTTATTGTGGATGCTTATGCAGAAGGTATCCGTGATTTTAATGTTGAAGAGGCTTTTACCGCTATGAAAGCGGCCGTAAATCGTAACCAGTCAGGCCTTCATTCATACCGGAAAAATGGAGTTGTGCTATCCGACAACGAAACGGAATCGGTATCAAAAACACTGGAATATGCTTTTGACGGCTGGTGCATAGCCCAAATGGCCAAGATGCTTAATAAACCACAGGATTATACAGAGTTTATACAACGCGCCCAATACTGGAAGAACAGTTATAACAACGAAAACGGTTTTATGCAGGCAAGGGTCAATGGCGGCTGGATAACTCCTTTCGATCCAACGGAGGTCACCAAAAACTATACGGAGGCAAATGCGTGGCAATATTCGTTTTTGGTGCCGCAGGATGTGGAAAGCCTGGTGAGTAGTATGGGTGGTAAAGCTGCTTTCGAAGCCAAACTTGATGAACTGTTTACCACAGATTCAAAAACTAACCAGGCTAAAATGACTGATATCAGTGGCTGGATAGGTCAATATGCACATGGCAACGAACCTAGTCACCATATGGCTTATTTATATAATTTTACAGATTCGCCCGATAAAACACAATTATATGTTAACCGAATATTGCGCGAGGACTACAGCGATAAACCTGATGGCCTTTCGGGTAATGAGGATTGCGGGCAAATGTCGGCATGGTATGTAATGAGTTCACTGGGATTTTATAATATCGCTCCCGGTCAGCAACAGTTCCAGGTTGGTATCCCGCAGTTTGAAAAGGCGGTGATTAACCTGGAGAACGGTAAAAAGTTTACTATCCTGAATTCAGGTGCGGGCGTTAGTCGTGCCAATATTTACTTACAGGGTATGAACTTGAACAAGAAATCATACAATAAACTTTACCTCAATTATACTGACATAGCCGACGGCGGGGAATTTGAAGTGTACACCGGCCGACTGCCCAATAAGATATTTGTAGAGGACCTTGAAAAACCAACATCAAAGATTACTGATAACCTGATAGTTCCTAATCCCTATATCATCGCCCCTTCCACAACCTTCAAACAACCCATCAGCATTGAAATAAAATGCGCTGATGCGAATGCTAAAATCTATTATACACTGGATGGCTCGGCCCCGACTGTTAATTCAGCTTTGTACCGCTCGCCGGTAAACGTATCAACCACTACAACCGTTAAGGCTATTGCAGTAAAAGATGGAAAAACAAGTTTTGTTGATGCTGGGATTTTTAAATTAATACCTTGATATCGATACTATACCAATCAATAAGCTGAACTTATAAACACATGTTGGATTCTACGACTTATTGAAAGGTATGGTCGAAAAGGAATTAGGTACTTATATGATAAGTTTTAAACCTATTTGTAATCTTTCAATCGCTTGATAACGTATTTTTCGAAATAATTTATGGCCTTTGTTTCGTAACTGCCTTTGCCGGCCTTTTTTATATAGCCTTTCAGACTTAAAAGTTTTAAGTTAGAAGTAGCGTCATTTCCTGAAATATTCATTTCCGCATGCAATGTTCTTAGTCTTACAGTATCAGCATCTTTAACCTTTTCATAATCGAGCAGCACCGCTATGGTATCCTTGTTCGGTTTGTATTTATCTCTTAGATAAAAAATATTCTCTTTGCTGTCAAAATCAACCTTTTCGCCGGGATAATTATTAATGTCATGAACGTATTCTAATTGAAGCATATTCAACTTTGCAATTAAGTCCCTTTTCGAAAAATTAAACGTGTAGTTTTTATTGAGATTAGTGAATTTGGCATTTTCACCGGGAGGCATCTCTGTAGCCATAAACGCCAATGACGAAAAAATGATTATTGCATTTAAAAAAATCGGTTTTAAAGAATATACCACTGACCGGTTAAAAACATAATAGGAAATAGGAAGAATAACCAGTGCTGCATAATCGGTATAATCAATTGTACGGTGAACAGGCAGACCGATATGATTTAAGGCATCTATTAAAGGTTGTACCAATGGTGACTTCCACACCATAAAAAGGAAGAAAGTTCAGCTATATACTGTGACTGTCCGGCGCGGAAAAAGGGCGCTTAAAAGAAATGGAAAGGCAAAAAGTCCGGCAAAATCCGACAGTTTACCAGTTAAAACGTTTGGGCAGGTTTCTTTTAAATACCAATCGTTTAAAACCAGCAACAATACAGCAATAATGAAACCAGGGTTTCCTAACTTTTGTGTTGTCTTCATAAACAATCCGTTATCAATCCATTCATAAAGATAAATAAATATGCCAGTGACCCAATCGTACCGACTGTTTCATAAAACATGGTTCAAAACACAAAGTGCATGTAGGCTCGCACAATCTTAGTCCCCAAGCAATTTCTTCTTCGCTTCTTCCAGCTTTTCCTTTTCTGCCCTCGGCAATACCGGGAATTTCAAGTTCAGGCCTTTTAATGTATCTAATATAATAGTTGAAATAGCGACCCGGGTGAACCATTTTTTGTCAGCCGGTAAAACATACCAGGGGCATTTTTCTGTGGATGTTTCTTTTATGGCCTTTTCATAAGCTTTCATATAACCATCCCAAAAATCCCGCTCATAAATATCTGCAGCCGAAAATTTCCAGTTCTTTTCCTTGTCGTCTATGCGCGATAAAAAGCGTTCTTTCTGCTCGTCTTTTGATAAATGCAGAAAAAATTTAATAATTACTGTGCCATTTTCGGCCAGGTGCTTTTCAAAGGAACGGATACTTTCATAACGGTGCTCCCAAAACTTTTTATCTACCTTTTTAACTGAATCAATCCCCGGAAGGCGCTCATCCAGCAGTAATTCAGGATGCACTTTGGTTACCAGCACATTTTCATAGTGCGACCGGTTATGCACGCCGATTCGGCCAAATTCGGGCAGGGCCTTGTAGTGCCGCCATAAAAAATCATGATCCAACTCTTCGGCGCTTGGTTGTTTAAAACTATAAACTTCACAACCCTGCGGGTTCAAACCCGACAATGTGTGCGCTATTGCCCCATCCTTTCCAGCCGCATCCATGGCCTGGAAAATAATTAGCAGCGCATATCGGTTATCGGCATATAAAGCTGATTGCAACGCTGCCGTTTGTTTAATGAGATCATCCAGAATTTCATTGGTATCTTCCTTTTTAAAACCAGCCGAATAACCGGTATCGTAATCCTTAAGTGAAAATTTTTCACCGCTTGTTACTTTAAATTTGTTAATTATGTCTTTCATCGCAAAAAATTGGTGTACGCTAAGTTACCTTAAAATTTACCTGTTAAAATTGCGTTGTTAATATTTGTTAAACCGGCTATGATTTAGGGCCATAATTTTACATCTTTACCGCATGTTCAGACGTCTAAAAAACCCATTTCTGAGATATTTCGTCATTTTTATCTATTTTGTTATCATCTTTTTCTGTTCTATCGAACTAAATTTTCTTTGGCTCTTTGGCTATTCACCTGATATGCAGGATATTAAAAATCCAACCATGTCGCTGTCATCCGAGGTGTACTACGCCGACGGAACGTTAATAGGCAGGTATTTTAAGGAAAACCGTTCGCCAGTTGAATTTAAAAGTATCTCCCCCTATATCATTAACGCCTTAATAGCCACCGAGGATGTGCGCTTTTACCATCACAACGGTGTGGACTTTTATTCCTTTTTTACCAGCATACTTTCAACAGCAAAAGGCGACAGACGCGGCGGTAGCACCATCACCCAGCAATTGGCAAAAAACCTTTTCGAAACCCGGAAAAAGAAATCGCAGGGTATTATAAAACACATTCCTTTAATCCGGACGATGGTTTATAAGTGTAAGGAATGGCTCACGGCTTTTAAAATTGAACATGTGTATACCAAGCAGGAAATACTTACGCTTTATTTAAACACGGTACCATTTGGCAATAATTCTTTTGGTATTAAAACAGCATCGTTAAAAATATTCAATAAAACACCTGATAAGGTTAACCCGGCCGAAGCTGCCACACTGGTAGGAATGCTGAAGGCAACATCAACTTATAATCCAATAAACAATCCCAAACGTTCGTTGGAACGGCGTAATACCGTACTGAGTCAAATGCTGAAATACGATTACCTGACCAAAGCTGAATATGACGCCAATGTAAATAAACCCATTGTGCTAGACTTGAGCTACGTGGAAAATGAAGGGCAGGGTGACTCTTATCTTCGCCAGGCGGTTGAAAGATGGCTAAAAAAATGGTGCCATGATAATGATTACAACCTCTATGAGGACGGGCTGAAAATTTATACCACTATTGATCCGCGTTTGCAGCAATATGCAGAGGAAGCTGTCGCCGAGAAAATGAAAATGCTCCAAAAACGATTTGATAACCTGTGGGGCAAGAAAAATCCATGGCGCGACTCGAATGGGGATGAAATAAAAGATTTTTTATTAAAAGCAGAAGAGCATTTGCCTATTTATGCCATGCTTCAAAAAAAATACGATAACAATACAACCCTCATTAATCAATACTTTGAAAAGCCAAAACGAATGCAGGTATTTACCTGGAACGGTGATAAGGACACCACATTCTCGAGCGCTGATTCCATCAGATATTACACGCGCATTTTAAATACCGGGATGATGACCATTGAGCCATCAACAGGAAAAATAAAGGTATGGGTTGGCGGTATTGATCACCGTTATTTTAATTATGACCACGTTAACCAGTCGAGAAGGCAAGCCGGTTCAACTTTTAAGCCATTTGCATACGTAACGGCCCTGGACAATGGCTTTACGCCCTGCGATAAGTTTACCGATAAGCCGGTATCCATAAAGTACACCGATGGCGGTAAGCCGCAGGTTTGGGAACCCAAAAACGCGAACTTTCAATTCTCCTACCAGGAAATGTCATTACGGTGGGCGATGGGAAAATCAGTTAATTCGATCACCGCACAGTTGACAGAGCAGGTTGGTTGGGATAAAATAGTTGATTATGCACACAAATGCGGCATTGAAAGCCCGTTAAAGTCAGTCCCTTCAGTATCACTGGGCTCTAACGATGTTTCAGTTTTTGAAATGGTGCGCGCATACAGCACATTCTTAAACAAAGGAGAAAGAATTGATCCTTTATTAGTAACGAAAATTACCGATCAGGATGGTAATTTACTGGATGAATTTAAACTAAAATCAGAAAAAGTTCTAAGTGAGGAAACTGCCTGGTTAATGTTATACATGTTCAGAGGCGGCATGGAAGAACCGGGCGGCACCTCGCAGGCACTGTGGGAGTATCCGGGCCTGTGGAAAAGGGACAACCAGATTGGCGGTAAAACCGGTACATCGTCTAACTATGTCGACGGATGGTATATGGGTATCACCAAAGACCTGGTAACTGGTATTTGGGTAGGTGCGGATGACCGCAGCGTACACTTTACAACGTCAGAAACCGGCGAAGGATCACACACCGCGCTTCCTATTTTCGGCAGGTTCATGGAAAAGGTTTACGCCGATCCAAAATCCGGCTATACTTATGGAGCTTTTCCTAAGCCCTGGGTGAAGATCACTAAGGAGTATGATTGTCCCTCGCCGCGTATTCAAACCGACACGGCAGAAACAGACAGCTTGATGATGCCGATAGACAGCGCCACCATTCAGCAGGACCCTGAGAAACCGGAGACCCCTGAGAGCAAGCCTCCTGCTAATTAATTGGTGTGAACGGTTGGTTGAGTTTTGAGATAAGTGATCGGTAAATTTTTTAATTAACTTTAGTCTGGCTAAATCAAAATATCCATGAATAAACATTTCATCTACCTTCATAAAATTAAAAGATGTCTATTCCTCCTAGTTTGCGTCGTGGGTTTGCTATTGTTGAGCTTGCAGACCAAGGCACAGTATTTCGGCCAAAATAAAGTACGCTATAAGCATCTTAAATTTAAGGTGTACAGAACACCGCATTTCGAGATCTATTATTATTTACATAATGATAGCATGATCAAACGTTTCGCCCAGGAAAGCGAACTTTGGTATACGCTGCACCAGCAGGTTTTCAGGGACACCTTTAAAAAACCAAATCCCATTATTCTTTACGCGGATCATCCCGATTTTCAGCAAACTACAGCTATTGATGGTGAAATAGATATTGGTACCGGCGGTGTTACCGAAGGCCTGAAAAACCGTGTAGTTATGCCGGTTATGGAAACCAATCAAATGACAAGGCACGTAATCGGCCACGAATTAGTGCACGCTTTTCAGTATCACATCCTGCTGGGAAAAGATTCATCCAATTACGAAAACATAAATAATTTACCCTTATGGATGATTGAAGGTATGGCCGAGTACCTTTCCATAGGTAAAAATGACACCTATACGGCGATGTGGATGCGCGATGCATATCTGAATCACGATATCCCAACAGTAAGGGAACTGACCGAAAGCAATAAATATTTCCCATATCGGTATGGCGAAGCATTTTGGGCCTTTATAGGATCAACTTATGGAGATACCGTAATTGTACCTTTTTTTAAAAATGCAGCACGTTACGGCTGGCAATACGGAATACGGCGCACCTTTGGATATGACGAAAAAACCTTGTCAAGCCTTTGGAAAAACGCCATTGCAAACACTTATCAGCCTTTTTTAAAAGATACCGCCCAAGTTCCGGTTGGGCATAGGATAATCGATGAAAAAAATTCCGGCAAAATGAACCTTGCGCCCGCAGTGAGTCCCGACGGTAAATACCTGGCATTTTTGTCCGAAAAGAATTTATTTACGGTTGATTTGTTTCTGGCTGATGCTAAGACGGGGCAGATATTGCGAAAGCTCACGAGTAAAGTATCCAACACGCACATCGATGAGTTTAACTTTATAGAATCGGCCGGGACATGGTCGCCGGATAGCAAACGGTTTGCTTTTAGCGTGTTTAACAAGGGGCGAAATCGCATGGTGGTGGTTGATGTGGCAAGCGGGCACATTGTTGATGATGTCTCGATGGGCAAAGCGGAACAATTCAGTAACTTATCGTGGTCGCCGGATGGTAAAAACATAGTGTTCCAGGGCCTTGCAGACGGGCAGGGCGACTTGTACCTATATAACTTCGACACCAAAGAGGTTAAACAGTTAACGGACGACAAGTACACCGATTATCAACCCGTTTTTTCAAGGGACGGTAAAAAGATCGTTTTTGCAAGTGACCGGACCACTTATGATAAGTCATCATCCCAGGATATTACCTTTAACCTGGCTGAATTGGACCTCGCAACTTTAAAGGTGACGGACTTTAACGTGTTTAATGGCGCCAATAATTTAAATCCGCAATATTCATCAGACGGAACACAAATTTATTTCCTGTCCAATCGGGATGGATTTCGCAATATATATCGTTACACCCCAACTACAGGAAAAGTTGAACAAATGACCGACCTATTCACGGGTGTTTGTGGCATAACAGAATACTCCCCTGCATTGAGCATTTCTAATAATAACGATATTGTTTATTCTTACTATCGTGCCCAAAAGTACGCGATTTACAATGGCAAGGCGGCTGATTTTACAGCAAAACCGGTTGATCCACACGATATAAATTTTAGCGCCGGTACACTCCCGCCGTCGCGATCAGTTGGAGTTGATCTGATCAACTCCAACTTGAATAATTATCTCGTTTACCCAAGAATACCGCTCGATTCTATAAAAGATACGCCATATAAGCCCCTGTTCAAGTTGGATTACCTGGCCAGCAGCGGTGTTGGTGCTTCGGTGAGCCAGTTCGGAGCGGGATTATCAAGTGGCGTGCAGGGTGTCTTCAGTGATATTTTGGGCCGTAACCAGATTTATGCCGGTTTGGCTGTCAATGGAGAGGTTTATGATTTTGGCGGCCAGTTTATTTACATAAAGCAGGAAGGCCGTTGGAATTTTGGCGTGAGCGTGTCTCACATTCCGTTCCAGACA
>Ga0207013_1084_pt1 | contig 24223 bp, 31 predicted proteins | sample Alteio_BWMinCont_55_FD_153501 | JGI IMG/M metagenome (GOLD analysis project Ga0207013, IMG submission 153501) | Enriched cells from forest soil in Barre Woods Harvard Forest LTER site, Petersham, Massachusetts, United States -... | ecosystem: Environmental > Terrestrial > Soil > Temperate forest >...
ACTAAAGAGCAGTGATAGGATCGGCTAAATGGTTAAATACACAGAAGAAAAGCCGGCTCTACCGCCCATCGAAATCGCTCCGGATGCCGTCAGTTCAGATGCCCTAAAGGGTGTTATCGAGAACTTTATCGCTCGTGAGGGCACTGACTATGGTTGGGAAGAAGCCACTCACGCGACAAAACTGGATCAGATCGTTCGCCAAATTAAAAAAGGCCAAATCAAAATTGTTTTCGACCCGAATACCGAGAGCGTGACGCTGCTCACCGAAAGAGATCTTCATAAAGGAATATAGGAATATAGGAATACTGAGATGAACGGACATTTTTGGTTTGGCTTGTCGGTGATTCACTTTTCAACCTTCATCGTGTTGCAGTCTGGATTGTAGACTTGGCTCCAGTCAATATTGAGGTACTCGCCTGCAAAATCTTCTTGAAGGTTCCCGAGAGTATAAGATGAGGGAACCCCACCTCTTACGTCGCAAGATACAGTATCGATCAAACCGTTGTCACTGTGCACTTCGAACTGAATGTGGCCCTCTGCATGCCCGTTTAAGCCATCCTCGTAAGCCACTACATCCTTGATATAGAGAGGGAATTCTGCGGTTATGTTGTAAACCTCATTGGCGTCGCTAGCATAAGCTTGGCAGCGAACTTTCGGGCTAATTTTAAAAATCTCAGAGACTCTTTCTTTTCTAGGAATCACAAACGGCGCGGTAAGATAGCCAGCGCTCCTTAGGTCGCGGACAGAGGTAATGTTTGTATCCGAACACAACATTCCCATCTGCGCGTGCAAAATCACACTCCAAAATAATGCCACAAACAAGAATGATAGTTTCATAAATACCTCCAGGAGCAAAATGTAAGCGAAGACTCCTCCAATTAGAAGTGCCAACCGTTCACCTGGAGAATTTTACGTTAATATGGGGCTCAGGAACGCAGCGGCTAAGGAATTTGCTGCAATTTTGTCAAATCTATCAATCGCACAGCAATGTTCAGCGACTTAGTTGTTGTTAAACGTGGCAGTTTGCGAGAAACATCACGGTCAACCGGGGGGCGGAGATGATAAAGTTCGTGTTACTGTTGATGTTCTTTATGATTTTGCCGTCTCGAATAGTACTGGCGGAGCCTTGCCTTGATGGCGACGCACTTGACGGTTTTTTCGAGTTTATCAAATCTAGTCAGTCGAGCAGTACGGTCGATTTGTTTAAGAAAATGAACGGTGACAACTGCTACTCGCAGCTACTTGAGAGTCCAATTCTTAACCCGGTCTCGTTTGCTCTACATAATGACAGCGTAACCACGCGGTTTCCGCGAATTGTGCTACACCATGGCGATTTGACATTTATGGTGGTCGGTAACCCGACTGAACCCAGTTCTGACATTCTTGAAATCATCAGTTTTGACACAAAAAAAATAGCTTATCGTTTTTCGCTCGTAAACTTTCGCGCTGCTGACCCGAGCAACCGATTTTTTAAAGATGCAGCCAACGTCGACTTTATTCAAATAGCAAAGACCGATCCGACTTTTCATGGACTTCTCCAATGCTCAGAATGCCATGCTCTCGACGCCACTGAATCTCGGCCTCGCTGGGGCATGCCACCCTTATTTCAGACTCCATTTGGTCAAGCGAATGAGAAAATTTATGCGGGTTCAGAACAGCTCAACCGATGGCATGAGTTTCAAAAAACCATCTCTGACGCAGATCTTGGCATTCTTTATCGATTTCTAAAAATTCGAACAAACACGCTTTCTGACGGCACGGTTGAATTTCTAGATAAGCCGAACGAAAAGTTGGCGACAAGTTTAGAGCGGCTCAACCTTAAACGCGTCGGACGTCTGTTAAGATCTTCAGCTAATTACCCGCGGTTTCAATTCGCTCTGATGGCGGTTCTCTTAGGCGAAACAAACTTACAAGGCTACTTCACCGACGCCGCTTGGAGTGCCCGAATTCTCGGCTTTAAAAGTGGTTTAGAAACACGCCTTACAAAAAACAAAGCCATGCTTCAAGCCTCGCCCGATCAGCTTCTGCCGTTGATCGCGAAAGATATAGAAGATGCGAACACAGAGAGTGTGAAAACCGTACTGACTCGGGTCGATTTGCGTCGAACTAGAAAATTTGATTTAACGGGAGCGGTGTTCGAGGGCAGAAAATTGGCTGAACTAAGTGAAGCCGATAATGCTAAATTGATTTTGAACGATGAATCGGCGAACCGAGCCAAGTTCGTATTGATTCGATTTCTTTTTGAAGACAGCGTCAGCGACAAGCCTTTGAATTGGTCGACGCATGTGCCTTTCTCTTTCGGATTTTCGCATCGATTCACACCCGACTTTTTTCCGACTCTTTTAAGAGACGAACTAGGGCCTGAGCTTCTGGCGAACTACCCGCAGCTACGCGTTTTCAAACAAGACAAAGTGACACTTGAGAACCTAAAGATCTCGCGTGAAGAATTTTTTGCTCGTCTGAAAGCATTGGCACGGGAAGTGGGGCGCTAGTGTGTGAGGTCAGGTACTATTTCATCTAGCATGATGTTGCAGCCTTGCCACACTTTGAGTTGATCATGTTCACAAGAATTATATCTAACTCTGAATCTTGTATTAGACTTGAAAAGAACTTCACCTTCCATCGAAAGGCGACCAAGACCTTTTCCAGTGCGAGAGTAGATTAAAAAATTTGCATCTTTAATTAGGTAAGACGCTGTACTGGTGAAAGCATCATAAACGACTAGAGAACCAACTGTATGCTGTCGATAGACAGCTTCAGGCATATCATGTTGGCCGAAAAATGTAGTCGACCTGAAGACCAGGCGTTTGGAGTCTGCAATTTTGTCTAAGGCTCGGTCCGTCAATATTTTAAGCAAATTCAAATGAGGGTCATCATTTTTTTTCGTGCGAAGATAAGGGTTGAGCTTTAAAAAGCCCGCTCCAATATAAATAGCAACTGCGGTTATTTCAGCGGTATTCATATTACACACCGGCTCAAACCGCGCCATAAACATCAAGATGTTTAACATTGCATAAGAAAAATGTTGTTGAGCACCATCATAGTGAAGAAATTTAATATCATTTTCTTTTATTGTCTTATATGCCATCAGAGTTTCTAAAGAGTTGGGCATACCAAGTACGATTGTGTCGCCCGCGTTAACGTGATTTAGATCCGGCGACCGGATGACTCCATTTTTATAAAGTAAATAGAAAGCTTTTGCGTAAACAGTAAATTGGGGAAGCAATTCGTCCGGAACAATACGGGTTGCACCATTGAAGTAAAGAAATAGGCTGATCTTTTGAAAAAGTGGATCTTGCGCAAATCGGTTCTGAAAATTTGGATCATTGAAAACATCAGGAATTTCTGATTTAAGGCCGATATAATTCGACTTGCAACTCTGTGCCGATTCAAGCCCCTGCTGTTGGCCAGCTCTCCAAAGAGTTGCGAACTCGCTAGCACTCAGTTCGTGCTCACTGCTCAGAAACTGAATTGGCTCTTGAGCGTTTGCTAAAACAGAAATAAGAAATGCCGCTACAAATAGCAGCGGTGCCGCGCGACGCGAGTGCGGCTTATTTAGCCAAAACGCCATCAACCGTCACTGAATCGGGTTGAACCACGATAGTGCTTTTGCCGTTTTTATTTATAAGTGAATCAATGGCCTTAACGAAACTAACACAAGCATCTTGATCAGGAAGAGGGCGACCGGTCGGGCGAACGTCAACGTAGAAACTTTGATCGTAGCCGTGCTTATCGAAATTGAACTGCCAAGACGTGAGAAACCAGTCGCCTTGATCTTTGTGCTGACAGCTTAAACCGAACATCGCTTGCTCATCAGCTGAGCGATACGACACAGCGAAGGGATAAGAACCAGGCCGTTGGCCATCAACGTTCACTGTGAGTGCAAACGACAACTGACTGCTCAATACCACGAGTAACAAAATAAGACTTCGCATTATTTCCTCCAAAAAGGCTCTTTTATTGGCCCCGATCTTAGCAAAACTCACCATTGAAAACGATAGAGAGACTTTTCACCACTGATCAAAAGTTCGACACACTAAGGCCGACCGGCGAGCATGTTTACCATTTAAGTAAGACACACTGAGGCGCCTAGTTAGGTTCGTCTGTAGGGATCGGGTATTTTTGGCGCAAAGGCACTAACATCGCATTAATTTGGTTCCTGCCAGATGGAATCTCTCTGCGGTCCAAAATTTGAAATAAGAGACTTCCATTTTCAGTACGATAAAGCCCCTTCGTATCCCAATGGGACACTCCAATTTTAACGAAATGCTCTAGCTTCTGACCTCTTTCATGTGCGGAGTGAAAAAGTATATCAACTAACAATTCTTTTCGCTCTGGTGTAGTTTCTCGATCAATGGTTATAAGCAAATCAGACAGTATAAGTTGCTCATTGGTTACACCAATCTTTGCTCTTGAAATATAGTCATTCGACATATTGCCCATCATGGTATTGCCGTGCAAAATGTCATGATAGACCGAAAGAGCTGAAGGTAAATTTTCAGGTCGTCGGCGGGTGACTTCCATAAGAAACATTGGAGTACCCCAGCCCGGCAAAAAATCAACTTCTGTTAGCGTATTGAATGTCGGCAAAAAAAAGAACTGGCGAATTTTTGGTAAACAGCCGTTCTAAAATCATTCTGCCTTCGAGTCTCCCAATGCTCGGGGTGAAATCGAAACGATTCTCAGCCAGTAGCTTTTGCATGTCAGAAACCGGCATGGTCAAATAATCGGTAATGCTGAAAAGACGCTTGTCTAAGTGTTCGATCAAGGTGGAAGTTTGATTGGCAAGAACTAATAAATCTCGGTAAGGAACATCGCTCGGGACATTTTGAACGTATTCGAGAATTTGTTTGTGCCAAGCACGGAGGCGAGGTTTTTTCTTGATGATTTCTGGCAATAGTTTTTGAAGTTCAGTTCGATATTCATCAATCATAAAATAATATTCAGGGCCGAACGCGAAATCGAAACCATCACTATCGGGGTGTGCTTTTAAATACTCTGTTTTTTTCGCTATCAGTGAACGATAGGTGCGACTCCATAGGGAGACGGTAGAAAGATCGAGGTGCGGCACTGACCTTGCGCTGTTGAGAGTTTCTTTACAAGAAGACGCAAGAATCTGGCGAGCTTGAACGTCAGGGCCCGACATTGCTAGAAGCAATAAAATGAGCCCGGCTTGAATAAATGACGAATTACGCCAACTTGACCAATTCTTGAGCATAAAACTCGCGCGTATGAGGTTAAAATCGATTTTTATAGGTACCGTGGTTGGTTTTGCAAAGCATTGGCCATGACCAGCCTTAAGTTTAAAAAAAAGTGCATTTTGATGGCCAGATCATACTTCAAATACTAGGGGTATTATACGGTTTATTTGGCCGCAGGAGAAACAAGAAGTTTTCCGCCATTTCCGCTATCTGCAACGAATGAGCTTTCCTTTTTTGTGCATCCGATACTATCTATTTGTTTACCGCCAACACTTATTTTTTGCGGTTGGGGTTTTGCAGGCATCTCTTCGAATGCTTTATGAACGTAGCCATCATTAACAGATTTGTAATCTCCGGTTTGTTTCGAGTTAACATAAGCTTGAACTTCCAACGTCCCAGACGTAGGGACACCATTTTTTACTTTGTCGAGATCTGTTTGGTCTATAAATACTAGATAGGGGTTCTTAATATCTTTTTGACCTGAACTATCGACTGAAAAGATAAACAGTTTGTTACCTTTTGTTTCTACTACGCCCAAATTTTTAGTGCCTGTTGAATCTTGCATATCCACGTGAGCGCTTACGCATTTTGCTGGGTTGCCATTTTCACTGTCTATCGCCCAACAATTCAATTTATTGTTGTAACAGATGAAATTGCCATCACTTTTAATTGAATGCGTACAACTAGTTCTTTCTCGACTGTCAGGCCTATTTCTGTAAACTATTTGCTCAACTGATTGAAACGAAGATCCTTCAACCGAAATTGAATCGCCAAAATCAAGACACGCAAAAGCTGCCGAAGTTGAAATTAAAAGAAACGCGACAAATACAAATTGAAGACTTCTTGTCACCATACGCCCTCCGTATATTCTTATTCTAGCAACAAGCCATAATTACTTACCAGACCAGAATTCTGACAACAAAACACCCGGAGCGGAATTAGTAGTTCAACCAGACTAAAAACTAGCCTTTCTGTAAGGTTGAAACCCAATGCTTTTAGAGACCCATACGACCGTTAATGCATAGGCTATCAAGGTCAGGCGGATAAATTCTTGACATGATGTGCCCTATAGGGCACATTTAAAGAGTGAAAATTAAGGCTCGTAAAGTCGATTACTACGCTACTCCCATCTGGCAAGCAGCCCGCGCGAGATTGGCTTTTGGATATCAAAGATAAAATGACCCAAGCGATTCTCTTTAAGAGGTTGCGGCAGGCCGGTGAAGGTCAATTCGGTCACACCCGTAGCGTGGGCGAGGGTGTTCACGAATTGAAGATTAACTACGGCCCCGGTTACCGCATTTATTACGGCATCCATCGTGACGAACTGATTTTAATTTTGGCTGGCGGCGATAAAAGCAGTCAGCAATCGGATATTAAAAAAGCGCGGGCATATTGGCTCGTCTGGAAGGAAGATAACGAATGAAAAAACAGGCTCATACATTTGAGAGCGACTTAGAAGAAAAGCTTCGAGATCCAGTGTTTGCATCGGCTTATATTATGTCGGCGATTGTCGAAAACGATTTGGCTTTCTTGCCGATCGCTTTGGGTGATGTCGCGAAAGCTCATGGCATTTCGAAATTGGCGGAAGAAACTGGGATTAATCGAAGAACCCTTTATAAAGTATTCGATAAATCTGGGAACCCAAGTTTTGAGTTGGTTACACAGATTGCGGCAAGTTTGGGCCTTGAACTTCAGGTAAAACCCAAAAAAGTCAAACGAGCTAAGGCTCTTCACGGTTGATGGTGGAATGCTAAGTGTCAAAGAAAAGAAGTGGGGCGATCTTCGGGTTTATGGCTAAACCCTTGATCAACCTTAAGTTTCGAATACCGCGAGTAGCATCTAGTAGCAAGAAATCGTTGTTTTTTGAAAAACGTCATTTCTGACGCCCTACAATCTGAATAATATTGCCGTCATGCACGATCGGCACCTTGTAGCCAAGCTTGTCGGTGCCGCCCTGCACGTCGACACCGGCCTTTCTTAGGTAACCGTTCGTCGTTTTGATCTCACTGTGCCCCACCATCGACATCACCCTGGCGAGCGATTCTCCGCGCGCTAGAAGGTTTGTGATAAAGGTTGCTCTGAGATCGTGAAACTTTACCGCCGTAATACCGATCCCGACACAGAACTCACGAGTCACTCGTGATTGTTCGCCATGTTCCCATTCAGAGAGCCTTGGCAGAACATGGTCTGCGTAGTCACTGCGAAGTTTATATTCTTTTAAAAACTTCGACAGATCTTCAGAGATCGGCACAACACGCGTCTTACGACTTTTCGTTGCACAAATTCCGTTTTTTGAAGTCCATTGCTTGGTCACCGAGATCGTTTTTGCATCGAGATCAATGTCTGACCATTTAAGGGCAAACATTTCTCCTGAGCGCATGCCGGTCATCAGTGCCATAAGCCAAACTGGGTAAAACCGATGGTAACTGAGTCTTGCCTCGCGCAGAAAAGTTTCAACTTCGACATTCGTTAAAACTTTCTGTTCGACTTCGGCCACTCTGATCACGATTCCGGCGAAGGGGTTTCGATCAATAAGCCCCTCTTCAACCGCCATTTGAAAAAGGCGTTTCACCATTTTCAAAATGTTTCTGCGTGTAAACTGCGAAGGCAGTTTTTCGCATTTGTGATAGATCAACTCATAACAATCATTCTTTGTGATCGTATGAATCTCTTTATCCCGCCAATGCGGGTGCACCCATTTCAGCAACTGCTGATAGGTTGCGACCGTTGACGGCATAAACTCTAAGCGCATTCGCTTCATGCATTCATCGAACCATTCGTGCCATCGAAAAGGCACTCGTTGTTCTTTGATTTGAGCGAGTTCGCGCTTAAGTTCAAATTCGATTTTCTCAGCTTTTGCTTTGGTTTCGACACGCGTTTTGCGGCGCTGTATGCGCCGCCCGCGTTGATCGTGCCCATTTACATAAACTTCAAAACATTTTTTGCCATTGAGTAAGCATTCTTTAATTGCCATTGCTACGCTCCCACTTTTTTAATGAGAGCCACACAATCTTCGGCTCGAAACCTCAATCTTCGACCAAACTTGTACGCATTGATCTGATCTCGATGGACCATGATTCGAAGCGCGTTCGCCGAGATTGAAAGGTATTGAGCTGCATCTTCTGTAGAAAGCCACTCGCGACTAATTCGATTTTCAAAGAGCAAACTTGAATTTATCTGAATGTTTCTTTTGTTGTCAGTAGTTGTATTTGTAGTTGTTGAGTTGTGTTGTTCTCCTTTGATTTGATTGTTCATTTTCTTTCCCCTTTGGTTTTTATTTATTTCTCCCGCCACTTGTTAGCCCCGTGTCATTGACCTCTCTCCACTGTATGTCGGTGGGGAGAGGTCAATGACCTTTAGAGGGGCGTTCTTGCGGCGGGAGAATCTTTGTAACTAGCTATCAGCTTTCGGAATTTGAGATTTTTGCATCTCAAATTTTGCCTCTAAAACATCCAGCCCCCGACTGCTGGATGTTTGTGTTTTGCGTGCATCGCTACATGTAGCACCGTCCTCTCTCATTTCGAGTTCGGGGCCACTTGCGCGAGCCCGAACTGCTTCATTCGAGAGGCAAATAGATGCAAGAAAGTTCGACTTTGTGCCAACTTCGTCAAAAAACTTTAAGTGGTGGGAATGTTTCGAGAAATGTCGAGGGAGTCTATTTTTTCGGACTACGGGAAGTCGATAAATCCGTTTTTTCGGTCGCCGAAAAATCGGACTGGGTGAAAAGGGCGTCCGAAATTTCGACTATTAGAACTGTGTTTTAACGATCAGGTGAATGCTCAAAACCTAGGTTTTAGTATTCTTTAAGGTGCTAAAATCGTGTATTCGAAATTGGACCAGAGGCTATTGGAATACTCATTATTAGGAGATACTCGTGTATAGGGGCGAATAGAAGCGTTTGAAAATATAACGGTTTCATTCCCAAAGTCTACGAGAGAATTGTCGCATAACTTATTCCAAGAGGCCATTTCAATGGGGCCTGGATCAGATTCATGTACTATGTTGAAGGTTAATAACGGAATTCGAGTTTCTCTAAGCCTAGAGCTCAAAGTGCGCCGGTCGTAGCTGTCTGGACCAATATGATCTGCTCCAACAAACATGATTCCAGACGAACAGCTCTTAGACGCAAATAATTCGGTAATTCTTTTTGTCATTCCTTCGTCGCGATCATTTATTCTATTCATTGTATCGAGCTTGAACTGGCTCGCTTTATCAACGCTAAATACTTTTACGCCATTTCCTTTCGCTAAATTGATTAATGGCTCAAAGTGGTTAATGAATTCCTCGTTCACAAGCTGAAAGAATGGATCCTTTGATGCTAAGGGTCTTTCATTTTTTGCTTCGTCGACTTGTTGCTGTGGTGTTTGTGAAGATGGTAGTTCGAAAAATAAGCAAACATTCTTCCCGAGCTGTTTCGAAAACATTTCTAGTAAACGCTGTTGGGTTGCGTATCCTTGGAAGAAGTGTGTCTCGCCGATCAAATACAATCGGGCACGGGGCAGACTTTTTATCTTCAGCTGTGACAAATTTAGTGCATTTACTTGTAGCGACGACTTAAAATTGTCATCACTGCAAATAGTTTCGGCACTCACTTGTAGTGAAATCAAGGTGGCAACGCATATAATGAGGCTTATCAGTCTGTTTTGCATGGTTATAGGTTATGCTAGTTTTGGGCCAAATCTAATCGAACTCCGGTCGTCGATCGTATCAACCAAATCGTTTTAAGATTCGGGCTGTCCGTTATCCTAAGGCTTCAAGCCCAAGCCTTTCGGCCCTTGACATCATGTGCCCTATAGGGCACACTTAAGGGGTGAAAATTAAGTCTCGTAGAGTTGATTACTATGTTGCTCCATCTGGCAAACAGCCCGCACGCGATTGGCTTATGGGCATCAAAGATAAAATGACCCAAGCGATTCTCTTTAAGAGGTTACGGCAGGCCGGTGAAGGCCAATTCGGTCACACCCGTAGCGTTGGCGAGGGTGTTCACGAATTGAAGATCAACTACGGCCCGGGCTACCGCATATATTACGGCATCCATCGTGACGAATTGATTTTAATTTTGGCTGGCGGCGATAAAAGCAGTCAGCAAACGGACATTAAAAAAGCGCGAGCGTATTGGCTCGTTTGGAAGGAAGATAACGAATGAAAAAACAAGTTCATACATTTGAGAGTGATTTAGAAGAAAAACTTCGCGATCCAGAATTTGCATCTGCTTACATCATGTCAGCGATTGTTGAAAATGATTTGGGGTTTTTACCGATCGCTTTAGGAGATGTGGCGAAAGCTCATGGCATTTCAAAATTGGCTCAAGAGACTGGAATTAACCGTCGAACGCTTTATAAGGTTTTTGATAAGAATGGCAATCCGAGCTTTGAGTTAGTTACACAGATTGCACAAAGTTTGGGGTTGGAACTTTCGGTGAAGCCCAAGGGTAAAAAAAAGAAAGCCTCTTAATATGTAAGCACGGACAAAGCGTCGAGACCAGCCTTCGTGACGTGGATGAATGCACCTGCATCCGCCAGCACTTGAGGATGTAGCAGCATCGGACGCGGCTCTTCAAAATCGTGAATATAAATCGAGTCGTAAACCTGCTGTCCTTGTTCATTTTGTTGATATGGAACAACATAAGGAGAAATTCTGTGGGCGGCGGCATCTCTAAAATCCTTCAAATGTTGCTCCTGCCACTCCTTAAAAGAACTTATGGCGGCGACAAAGTCAGATCGCAAATGCGTCTGAAATTCTCGGAAAAATAAACCGACTTTGCGTTTATCCAAATTGAGATTCATTTCGTGGTTGAATACCCAGGCCAAGTTGTCGAAGCCTCCCGTCACATTTATGAAAAAAGAATGTTAAAAACGCCGTCTGATCGAATCGTTGATCGTCGGAGACCGACTTGCCGTCGGATTCAAGCCCAAATATGTTATAGAACCGATCAAGACATCTCTTGATGTTTGAGGCACGACGACCTAGTCCATAACGACAATAACTTTGTGCGTTTACATTCTTCAACTTGTCGCCTAAGAAAACAATGTTCGTAATCAAATTACTGAGATCAGAGCGAACGGTTATATAAGCCATTTCGATTTCATCCACGCCATCTCCAACGAGGTATTTCATGTTGTTGCTTCCGTTGGCAGTTTGTCGAATTCAGAAATGAAACTCTTGACGAAGCTTTCGAGACCAATCGGATTGCAAAACAAGATGGTCCCATCAGTGATGCCTTGCTCGTTCCAACCCAAGTTTTTTCTTGATGAAGACAAAACTCCTTTAAGCCTGCTCCATGCCTCTTTTACGTCAAAAACGTCAGGCATCTCGACTAAAATGGCGTCTACCGCAGAGAGGAATTCATCCTTTTTGGCCGCCTTCTCCACATCTGAAGGTGTTATCTGATCTTTTAATAGCAACAGCGGTGCGTTTGTCACAATCATAGGAACAAAGAAATAAGCGTTTCGCCCATAATTGCTATCCGTCGTCGTGGTTGAGCCGAGCGTTCTCGCTTTCGTTTCGATGAATTCATGCAAACCTTGAAAGACTTGAATCATCGCACTGGCAACGGAATCTCTTTCTCTCGACTGTTCTTTAACTTTTCTGCCCATTCCGCCAATCGGAATATGTTCAGCTATTTTCGCGAGGTTCACTAAATCTTTTCTATGCAATTTTACATCATCTCCGAAATTATTTTTTATGAGCATCGGCACTAGATGCGGCCAACTTCTTTCTGATCGTAAAATTGGACGAGTGCTGGGCGTAAATAGAAAGCTTTCGTCTGAGGAGTATTTGCAATCGACGATAAAGTTGACTTCAGCGATTTCTTTTTGCCCTCGCCCCCAGCCCGAAGCGGGTATATTCCTTAAATCCTTTGATACCGACACTGCAAAATCAATTGAGCGGATCGTTGGCCTACGCTCTTCATTGAGAGTTTCAAACTCGACATTCCGAATTACACTTGATGTAGGTACGCATTTGTTGATGATCTGGAGGGTCTCGTTTTCAAACGGAAACCCCGATTTCAACGCCCATTCTCGATACTTTTCCACCTTTGGCTGACCCGCCATATCTACCTTTCCGAACATCAAGAACTTAACCGTCCATTTGCAGGAAGGTTATCCAACTTGGCCCTCCAAAACTTGATTCGCGCGCTCCCAGTCCGGTCCCGCGAATTCCCAAAAAGAATACTGTTCTTAGTAAATGTCCGACTGCCCCTGTTTATCGGTTAGATTCAAAACGAACTTACTTTGAACCGTTAAAACGATCAATTGCTAAACAAGATTGCACAAATCCCAAGTAGCAAATCCAGTAGCAAAAAATAGCAAACCGACGAAATTTAGTAGCATTTCGTGAAATGTCGCGAGTGGCGTTGTGTGGCTCAAGTTAGTAAAATTAAGTACTTAGAACTTTTCGATTTTTGGCCGACTGGCCACTTACGGTATAAGAAAAATGGGGCGATCGACGGGGCTTGAACCCGCGGCAACCGGAATCACAATCCGGGGCTCTACCAACTGAGCTACGACCGCCACAAAATTGATCTTATTCAGACCAGAGTAGAAGGTTATAAAAACTCATAACCCTCACGGCAATCAAATTTCGTGAGGGCTCGTGAGTTGCGCTGGTGATTAAGCGTTGCGTCAACAGGGCCGTCTTGCCGCTGACCCCGCACCGCTAACAGTGAAAACTCGACCTTTGGTTATATTTCAGTTTGTGAGCACGGCCCCTCGTGACGGTCTAACACACAGCCAGCACACTCTTAAGCCAAGGATCTCGAGCCACAGGATGTGCGTAATGATTCAAGCCATAAAAAAGAATTTAAACTGGAATCGTATTTTTCTAGTGATTAGCTGCGGAGTCATTTTTATTCCACCGAGTGTAATCGCCTAACAAACAAGCAGCCGAAGTTTTAGCCGAAGCTCTCACCAGCTTCGAGCGCCTTTTTACGAGCATTTAAAATTTCAGCGCACGACGGTTGACCGCTCTCATGGGCCTCATGAGCGAGCGGAATGACCCGTTGAATTTCAGTCAATTTGCGACTGTCATCCTGAAACTCAAGGTTTCGGTGAAAAATATCACGCCCCAAAAGAAAATTGACGTCGTACGGGGTCAAAAATACTCCACTACTAAACATGCGCGCCACAGTTTGAGTTTTACCGTTCTTGGTCACAACCTGATCACCTTTTAAGATGATATCTCCGTTGGTGTTTTGCCACATCGGAACTTCAACATCGATGTTTTGGCGTGGGATGCGATCGTATTTAAACTCCGTCGGTTGGCCAAAGGCGTCGGGTTGAATCATGGTCACGTCAGCACTGCCGTCGTCATAAGCTTCAATAACTTTTGCAAGATCTGTGGTGCCCTCAATATTTGAGTTGAAGCGAGTCATCAAAACAGAATGGCCGACGATCACCGCCGGTTTCTCATAAATCACCACACTGTCAACGGCATGAATCACGTCAAGGGCTTCGCTGACATTGTAAACACAAAGCGGAGTAGAGCGACTGAGAACGTTGGCTTCTTTGAGTTCACGCTCGCTTAAATAACTTCCGTCTTGAAACACACGCACGATTTTGTCTGCACGAGTGATTTTGCCCGTTTCTTTGTCTTTTGAAAGAACCACAACGTCACGAGCCTTGGCTTCTTTGCCGTCTGAAGTTTTATAGCTTTTCACTTCAACTTGAATATCAGCATAAGGAACTTTTTCGGCGTCGAAATAGTTCTTCGTCGGTTCACCAAATAGGGGTGCACGAATGTCGGCAGTGTTGTTGTCATAGACGACGAGAACCTGGCCCACCGTTGTGTCGTTTCGTTGTGGCACTTGAGTCGATTTAAACTTCACAAATGTGCCTTTTTTAATCCCTTCGTCAGCGCGCGCATAGTTGGGGGAAACCGCGAAAATTAATAAGGCGATGGTGTAATTAAAAAACTTCAAGGGTAACTCCAAATAATTGAAATTGATTTAAATTTGCTCTCTAATTTAACAGAGGCAAATAGCGTCCGCGACTGTTATTTTCTTAACAGTCGCGTGAAAAAAGTATCTGGGCCTCGCCTATTTCAACTTTAGTTGATCTGAACATCAGAAAGCTGGTGGTACTGCACGTGCTTCGACTGAATCGAGTCGCGACCACGCACTATCAGCGCCGTCGAAAAACCAGCGATTTTTGCGGCGTCGAGCTCTTCTTCAATGTCTGACAAAAACAAAATCTGTCCAGGTGGAAGATCAAGTTTGGCCGCTATTTTCTTGTAACTCTCAGTCTCGCGTTTGGCACCCGTCGAAAGATCAAAATAGGCCTGCAAATAAGTGCGCACGTCTCCCATTTCGCTGTATTGAAAAAACAAATGCTGAGCGGTGAGTGAACCTGATGAGTAAATCCCAAGTCTGAGGTTCTGTGAGGTCCAGCGTGTCCATGTCGGTACAACTTCTGGGTACAAATGTGCACGAAACGCACCTGATTCATAACCTTCGCGCCAAATTAAACCTTGCATGGTTTTAAGAGCCGGATGTTTGGTGTCGCTGGCAATCCAAGCCAACAATTGTTGAATAGCACTTTCATCGTCAGCGGCGCCCGTTTGTTGCAAACATTCGCGTACCGTCGGATTGGTTTTGTTGCGGCTTACAAAATTGCGCATCTCTTTTGCTGAGTAGGGAAAAAGCACATTGCGCACAAAATTGATGTCAGAAACTGTGCCTTCGATGTCCATTAATATAAAACGTGTGACCACTTAAACTCCCGAAAGTTCTAGAACACGACAGGCAAATAAAAATTCTAAGGTTTCAACATGACGACGTGCGGTCGCAATCGAGTCGCCCCAAGTGTAGAGACCGTGCCCGGCAATTAAAAATGCTTGCGCGGCCCATTCTTTTTCAAGGAGTGCAAAGGTTAAATCAGCAAATGCCGTCATATCTTGTGAATTGGGCAAGATCGGAATTTTCAAAGTGTTCTCGTGGCTACGCTCGCCTTCGATGCCTTTTTGCATTTCATAACCAGAAAATAAAACTTCACCTTCATCTTCAAACTTCAGTGACAGGCGCGTGTTGTTGGGTGAATGAGTGTGCAAAATGGATCTGGCATTGGGCCGCGCTTGATAAATGGCCGTATGAATTTGGGTCTCAGCTGACGGTTTGGCATTTTCAGGGCCAATAATATTGAATGCAGCTCTTGATTTTGAATCAGGTGCAGCGCTGATGACCATCACATCTGTCAAAGACATGGTGTACTTGTCGATGCCCGAGCGAGAGATAGCGATGAACTCAGAATTGTTGGCCGCGAATTTCGTCGAGTAATTCGAACTTGTCGCTGGTGACCATCCGTGTGTCGCTAAAAATCGACCGGTGTCGGCGAGTTGAGTGGCGGCGCGGTTGAACTCAGGTGTAATCAAGATCTGACTATGGGCTGACACGAACGGATGTCCCGGTGTAGTTGGCGACCCAGCCTTCTTTGCTGGTGAAATAGCGCACGGCTTTGATGCGTTTTTTGTCGTCGAGCACAAACCAATGTTCAGTGTTCGCTGGCACGCGAATGTACTCGCCGGCTTCAACCGTTAGCAGGGCTTGCTTGCTATCCAGCATGCAAAAACCAAAAACACCCGAGCCATCGACGATGTAACGAACTTCGTCGTCGGTGTGAAAATGGCATTTGTCGAAAATCTTAAGCATCTCGTCTAATTTTGGCACTTGCGGGTGCAATACAACGAGATCACGAGTTTGATAGCCGTACGTTTTTTTTTGCTCATTAAATTTGTCGTCAAGAGCTTGCAACAATTCTTCTTTTTGCACATCATTTAGCGTATCTGCAGCGAGCAAAGCGCCCACTTGGGCCGTCTTCTCAGTCGTCTCAGCGACTGGCCAATGAGCGAGTTCAATGTTGAGGGGCTGAAGTGCCGCCCGAATTTCGTAAAGATCTTTTAGCGTTTTGCCGCCTTCAATTTTTAATAGCGCCATTTAGAACCCGCCTTTAAGTTGACCCAGTTGCTGACAGGCCTTGGTCAACCGATCGTCCGTCACTGCGAAGCAAAAACGCACGAACTTTTCGCCAACATTTGAATTAAAAAATGCGCGACCGGGAACACTTGCCACTTTGGTCTTCTCTAAGAGCTTCATGGCAAAATCTTTTGAGCTGGCGATACCGAATCGAGTAGTGTCGGCAAGAACGTAATACGCTCCTTGTGGAACGATGGGTCTTAGCCCCACATTTTCTAGCACTTCACAAATCTGATCGCGTTTGTCTTTAAATTCGGTTTGTAGATCAGTGAAATAAGATGGCGGCACTTTGCCGAAACCTTCGAGCACGCCGTACTGAAGCGGAGTCGGTGCGCACACATAAAACAAGTCATTGGCGAGTCTGATTTTCTCGGCGAGTGCTGCCGGTGCGTGAACATAACCGAGCCGCCAGCCAGTGATCGAAAATGTTTTTGATAGACCCATTAACGTAACGGTTCGATCAGCCAACTCGGGGAGTGACGCTGGTGAAACATGCGGTCGACCTTCAAAGCGAAAGTATTCGTACATTTCATCGGTGATCACGAGCAAATTGTGCTCTTTCGCAATTTTCGCGATAGTTTTTAATTCTGACTCTGACCACATTTTGCCGCTCGGATTATTGGGTGTGCAGATCACGATGGCACGACTCTTCGCCGTAATGGTTTGTCGGATCGCCGCTTCATCGAGTGCAAGATCAGTACCGGGAAACGGAATAAACTGCGGTTGAAGTTCCGCTAAGATGGCTGCGTTTAGGTGATAACCATAAAAGGGTTCGAACAATAATATTCCATCACCTGGGTTTAAAAGCGCCATCAAAGTCGCGGCATAGCCACCGGTCGAGCCGTTGACCACAATAATTTCGGTTTCAGGATTCGCCTTAATGCCATTTTCTTTTTCAAGCTTGCGAGCGATGGCTTGTCTGAGCGGCAAGATACCTTCAGGCGAAGAATAAATGCTTTTGGTCTCTTCAGCCAATGCCGCTTGTGCAGCTTCTATGACCGGAGTCGGTGTAGGCAATTCACAAAGGCCTTGCCCAAGGTTGATGCCGCCGAGTCGAATGCACTCTTTAGTCATAGCGCGAATGTCAGATTGAACAAGACCAGTAATTCGACGAGCGGGCTGAAATTGACTCACGTTTTGGGCCTCCTAATGGCGTGCGAGCATACGAGCTGTGAAGGGTTGTGATATAGCAAAGTCTGACTGATTTCGGAAGAGGGAAGAGTGCGTCCAGGATCGAAATGCCATTTTGGCGGGCCTATCGCGATGATGACGTGTGGACTCACAGCCGCGACCGCATCCAACCCACACTCGCGAGCCATGTTTGCGCGTCAAATACATCTTGAATCGGTTGAGCCTGTTTGGCCCAAATTTCAACCTCATGCTTGATTAAAAAGGCAAACTTTTGGCCGATCAATTGCGGCCAATGAGCAAATGTCACTCCAGAAGAAAAAGGATCTAAATGCTCGATCATTTTCAAGTGTTTTGCCGTGTTCAGTAAAACATATTGCAGTGCTCGCTTCATCTCAGTTGGAGTTTTAAGTGCACGCCTGTGATAGCGCCCTGAAAACACCGAACCTCGACCGCCCACTAGTTTTCTTAATATCTTGGCGAGCCGACCAGCGAGTGACTGTACACCTCGGGCCAGCGAGGTATGGTCTTTGGCTTCGACCAACAAGTGTATATGATTCGACTGCAACGAATATTGAATCACCCTAAAACCAAGGCGCCCAGCCAGCTGAATGCCTGTCTGAAATTCTTTAAAAAGCCGCTTTTGTCTGAGATTCGGCAAATTGCCTCTGAGTTTCAACGTGATTAACTGCGGATGTCTGGCGCTGACCTGCTCACGTTTCATATGATTGACAGTGTTCGACTTGTTGGGCCGACCGGCATTTTTTCTTCTGCCACCCCAACCGGATGTTCTTTTTAAGCTCAATTGTTTGCTCATGGTGGAGTGTAATAGTTGTCGTCAGCGGTCGAGTCAACTTGATTCGGCAGATGTTTCATTGAGAGGACGAAAAAAGCAACCTCGAGCAAGTCGAATAGTTTAGTGGTTAGCTGACCTTGAGGTTTAATGTAGGATCAAGTTTTTCATACAGACCAATAGGTCCGCCGGTCGCGGTAGTAAATCAACAAGCCTGTACTTAAATGATTTTAAATTAGCTTTTGGACATTTGGGTTTTGAATCGCCGTAAATCGTCACACTGTTAAAATCATTACAGTGGAATCTGGCCCAGACTCTAGATATATTAAGTTGATTTTAAATCTTAAGGAATGATTCGTGAGATATTTGAGCGCTTTGACTTTTAGTGTTTTTATTCTGTTGTCGTCTTTCGCATTTGCCGTCACGGTCGATATGAGTCCTAATCAGATCCAACTTCAAATAGGTGATGGCGATAAGATCCAACCCATTGTTAGAATGCAAGTGGCGCGCGAAAATAACTGGGAAGCGGGCCCTATGCTTGAACTGCAGTCGCGCAATTACGACCTCTATCTGTTTTTCGGCAATGATCTCGACGGCTTTAAAGAATTTGCCGATGCTCTCTCGCTTATGGGCGGTGCACAGAAAGTAATTGTCCCTCCTAAACTACTTGGAGTTGATACATCTACATTCCGAGTTCGCGGTGAGGCTGTTTGTGGCGTCCTTGTCGAAGGTGGTCTAACCGGCCGCCAGCAATCTATTTGTGTCAAGCGCCCGACTGGGAATTAAAGGCCAAATAAAATTACTCACAAAAAGAAGCACAAGATTCAGGCCAGCTTTCGCTGTCCATTTTAACGGCTACCTAGACCGTGTTCGACTTCTTGGGCCAACCGGCATTTTTTCTTTTACCACCCCAACCTGACGTTCTTTTAAGCTCAACTGTTTGCTCATGGTGGAGTGTAATAGTTGTCGTCACTGGTCAACTTGATTCGGTAGATGTTGTGCAGACCTAAAGTCTGGCCACGAAAACTCTTCCAAATGATTATGCAAAATCTTGCTGACTTGCTCTCGTCAATTTCAGGCAACCTCTCGGGGGGGTAGTAAATCAACAAGCCAGTACTCAAATGATCTTAAATTGGCCTTTGGATATTTGGTTGTTGGTCGTCGCCGTGAAAACTGTGGTCTGGAAGTTGCAGCATAAGTTGACTGAACACGGATAACCAAAAAAGAGGATGTTATGAAGTGGATTGTTGTGATTTTTTCTATGTTGTCGATTTCTTTGTCAGCTTTTGCAGATGGCCCCGAGCCTATTGATTTTCTTAAAAAGGCGCTGCAATTAACGAATTCCGACGTTTCAGATGCCAAAATTATCTCCTCAATGGATCCTATAAAGCCAATTCAAAATAATCTTGGTTATTACATAGATCGCGTCGCCCAAAAAACGGGTCCGTATAAAGACAGGATTGCATTTAGAATGTACAGACTGATCTACGTCTCAAAAGGTGCAATTCATGATTGCAATGCGATGGTCGGTGATCATCCGAGTTTTGGCTCTCGTAAAAAGTTCGTTTCAATCGAAATTTGCGATAAGAGTTTAGTTCAATTTCTTAATAGTTCGGAGTCGGATACGGTGTTTAGCGGCCTGGTAAGTCTCGATCAATAGACCCCTCGTTGTTTGAAACGTTGTTGCTTCACGCCGCTGAAGCCGCCGCCCTTTGCAACTCCTGCCGAATGATAAACGCGATCTCGCTTGCCATCTGCGCAGTTGGATGCGAACTCATCTGGCCCGTGAATTGGCCGACCATTAATACGATTTGCAACCAAAACTCTGGGCTCTTAAACGCACCCGGGCCGTAGGCGTTTTCTGCCGACCGCCAACTGCGCAAGAATTCAATCACCGCTGAGTGCATTTCACGTCGCAATGACCCCATGGCTTTTGCAATGAGCCACATAATCAAAGTCGGGAAGAGAAATCCAAATACCAAAGTCAGAAGACCTGCCATCACCAATTCTTTTTGCACGTCGGCGAAAACCTGGAGATTTTTTTTCATCTCGACGAAGTTTCGCGTTTTAAATTCTGACAGACGCGCCTCAAGCAAATCAAAAGCCGATGACGTGTTGTTATCTTCGCCTAACAACCGCATTGAATCGGGTAACGCGATCTCGAGTCCGGCCGCTAAAGTTTTGAAAGTCTGCCAACGGTCGAGTAAGTTCAGAACGCGCACTTCATCTTCGCGACTACGAAGCGCCAAATGTTTTGAATCTAGATGTTTTAAATCTAGATCTCGATGCAATCCGTTTAAAATATCTAAGGCGCGATCAGCTTGCGCTGTTTGGTCGAGCAAACGAGACTCTCGATTGATTTCTGATTTTTTAAATGCGAAGTAGCGCACTCCCAAAACCAGAGATGCCGAAAGCGAAAATGCATTAATAACCGCGAAGATCAAAAATAGTCGTTTATATACGCGCCAGCGCTGTAGGTATCGATCAATCTGAGGTGAACCCACAGATGAAATCATATGATGCGGTATTCTTTGATGCCGGTATAAAATGTTTCGATGACAACCTTAGTGACCACGATGGTTGGAATTGCAAAAATTAAACCAGCAAAACCAAACATCATAGAGCCGCCGAAAACTCCGACAATGACGACCAACGGGTGAATATTGACAGCACTTCCTACCACCAACGGTTGAAATACGGCGTTGTCGAGTAAGTGCGTGATCATAACCACGACGATCACTGCAATCATTAAGTTATTAGCATCTATGAAAGGCAAAATGGAATGCACATCTTCGGCAATCAACGAGTAGGCAGCGCCGACGATGCAGGCAATAAATGTACCGACAAACGGAATGGCGTTGGTCAACCCGCCAATTAACCCAATAATCAAAGCCACTTTGAATTCCATACCGCTGACGTAAAAACCAATCATCAAGCTTAGGCCCACCAGTAAACATTCGATCAACGTGCCGCGGATGTATTTGCCCAGGGCCTCGTCAACATTTTCTACGACCGAGTACACAAGTTCAAAATAACGATTCGGAACAATGCGCATAAAGAAATGAACGATTTGACCTTTATCGAGCAAGATAAACGCGAACGATAACGGAAATATCAACCAAGTCGTAAATAAGTGAATTTTTTCAGCCAAATTTGAGCCTTCGGCCGTGCCTTCGGATTTCGCTACGCCGGCGGCACTGATTGAAGCCTGATTGGTTTGCTTCATTTTCTCGACATCAGCTTTTTGCGCTTTGATGTTCGAAAGGTAGTAGTCGTAATATTTTTCTTGAATGGGCTCTTCGTTTTTGTAGCCACCAACATAAAGCAAAAATAATTGTTTCTCGTCGTCACTCAGTTTTAAAGATTCAACGGCTTTGGCTACGATCGGATCTAAATCTTGGCCGAGAAACTTGTAAGCCAAATTGCCTTTGCCGCCAGCAGTGAGACCCATTAAGGCGGCGTAACGCTCGCTGGCTCGATATTGCAATCGAACTTTTAAGACCAATTTTTCTTTTTCAGACGGTAGGCTGTCACGAACAAGTTTGCCACCCCAGTAAATGGTGGTGACCAAAATTAAAATGATGCCGCCGGCGCGCATATATTTTTTTACCGGTGATCCGCGAAACGTTACGAGAGGTTTGCACAAATAAGCCAAAAATGAACCCAATACAAACGGGAGCAACATGGGGCGCAAACCGTAAAGGAGGCCCAGCACCGTAATAAAAATAACGGTCGAAAATCCTGTGTAGAACAGAACTCTTCGAAGTTTACGCGACTTTTGTTGCTCAGCAAGTAACATACGCGATTAACCTACAAGCTTTAATTTTTTATCGATCAGTTCGTTGGTGGCTTTTAGTCGATTGCCTACGATGATCGCCAACGCGCGATAAATATGCGAAGTGATATCGGGGTGCGTTTCACTGAGTCTATCTAAGTCTTTGCGAAACAGGGCGAACACTTTAGTTTTACCCAATGCGCGAGCTGACGCCGAGCGAGGGGCTTCATCAAGAAGGGCCAATTCGCCAACGAATTGATGTTTACCGACAACGGCCAACTGAGTTGGCTCTTCATCATCACGCGGAATTTCAACTGACACTTCGCCATACTGAACAATAAATAGCGCAGCACCTGGCTGACTCACTTCGAAAATATATTCATTTTCTTCGTAGTCGCGTTCGTAAACAAGGGTGGCTACTTCTTCGAGCTGTTTGCGGCGAAGGTTTTCAAAGAACGGGATTTTTTTTAAGAATTTAATTTTATCGGCATCCCAATTGTTGCGACCGTTGCCGCGCAATTGACCCCAAAAAATTCGCAAAGCTGTGCGTTTTTCTTGTGGAAGTGGATTTGAATTTGAACTTTCTTTTGCCGTCGCACCTGGACTCATAAAAGCTCCCCGCCTTCACCTCTAAATCGGCGAAACCGGGGGCAAAAATGAGGATTTTATCAAGATCTCAGCAATTGAATGGCGCCAAGAGTGCTCGCGGTTAGTCGAGCCACATCGTGAATCTTCTCAACGGGTACATTGAGTTTCTTGAGGGCTTCAACGTGAGAGGTCACGCATTGTTCACAACTGTTTGCAATTGAAACGGCTAGGGCTAGAAGTTCGAATCGTTCATGCCCCAACTTTGGTTGAGAGAGCGACTGCATGCGCAGTTTGGCCGCTCCGTAGGTTTCATCAGCAGTTGGGTCGGCATCTCTCAAAAAACGACGAAATTTGTAGTATCCGTTCAGCATCGACATGATGGCTCCGACTTCAATGCCTTCGTTGATCATTTCGTCGTTCAGTTCGCCAGCCTCACGTAAAACTGCAAAAGCCACTTCTTTCATTTGGTCGTTGTGCTTTAAGTCGCTTAAAGCCAAAACAACCAAGCCGAAATCCGTCGGCGACAGTGATGAGTCGCTGCTACCTAGTTTTTTAAGATTCATTTTCAAGTCACGAGAGATGGTGGTCTCTCGTGCGCCAAACAATGATTCAATTTTTTCTTCAACCATAACAAACCTCTTTCAGTGGTAGAAACCCCTTTCGGAGTTTTAAGTGTTCAGCTTACGGATTTAGCCTCATGGGTTTAGCGTCGCTTGACCCTTTTCCCAGTTGCAGGGGCAGAGTTCGTCAGTTTGTAACGCGTCGATGGTGCGAATCACCTCTTTCACGTTGCGACCAACGTTTAAGTCATTCACACTCACCCAACGAATGATGCCGTCTGGATCAACAATAAATGTTGCGCGCAATGGAACTTGCTCAGTCGGGTGCAGAACTCCCAGCTGAACACTGAGTTCTTTTTTATTGTCAGCCATCATCGGAAACTGAAGGTTCTTTAAATCTTCGTGATGTTGTCGCCAAGCCAAATGCACAAAATGGGTGTCGGTGCTAATGCCTAAGATTTGCGTTTCGCGATCGCGAAAGTCTTTTGTGGCCTTGTTGAATTCGGCGATTTCAGTCGGGCAGACAAATGTAAAATCCATCGGCCAAAAGAACACGACCGTCCATTTGCCTTTTAAATCGGCGTTGCCGATATCTTTAAATTCTTTGCCTTTCTCTAAACTCACCACAGATTTAAGTTTAAATTCCGGAAATTTTTCTCCAACAGATGCTAAGCGGGCCATAACGATCTCCTTTTTAAAGTGTTGAGCTCAAGTTTAATACTAGCTCATTTCAATCAAGTTACGCCTATGGGAGTGATAAATAAAATTGATAATATTGATTTAATTATAGATGTAAACTATAATCAAAACATGACACTCACCCAGCTTCAATACATTGTGGCAGTGGCTGAAACCACTAGCTTTTATAAAGCGGCCGATCGTTGTCACGTGACCCAGCCCACTTTGAGTCAACAAATTAAGAAATTAGAAGACGATCTAGGTGTCTTGATATTTGACCGCTCGACCAAGCCGATTACATTGACGGTTCCGGGCGAGGCTGTTTTGGCCCAGGCGCGACGAGTTCTCTCAGAAAGTGAAACCCTTAAGAATCTAGTGAGTGAACGTGAGACGGCGTCACTTCAGGGTGAGTTGAAACTCGCAATTATTCCGACCTTGGCACCATTTATTTTGCCAAAATTGGTGCGTGAACTTCATCAAAAGTACCCCGAGCTCAAATTGCAAATTGAAGAGATGCAAACCGAAGTGATC
>Ga0207013_1086_pt1 | contig 24120 bp, 19 predicted proteins | sample Alteio_BWMinCont_55_FD_153501 | JGI IMG/M metagenome (GOLD analysis project Ga0207013, IMG submission 153501) | Enriched cells from forest soil in Barre Woods Harvard Forest LTER site, Petersham, Massachusetts, United States -... | ecosystem: Environmental > Terrestrial > Soil > Temperate forest >...
AGCGGGGTCGAGCACAGGTTGGCCGTTCAATTTCAGACGGTACTGCATGCCGTGACGAAGGGGTAATTTGCCGATCATGTAACGAGGGTCGTCGTCTGGGTGAAGATGAATTTGAAATGATTCACCCCAGTTGTTGATGTCGCTGATGATTTCGATTTTATTGTTAGGGTTGTCTGAAAGCACACGAATAAAACCTTCTACCGCCTTGCCATTCTCGCGTTTCGTGACAAACACGCCTTGCATGGGTGCAAAGTTATTCAAGTCTTTTTTGGGTTTGAGCGAAAGGTCGCGCGTGATTTCGTAATCTTCAAGCTCGGGGAGTGACGCCGCTTTTCGTAGAGCGTCGCTGATGGGTACGGTCGAGTATCTGGTGAGGTATTGTCGGCAACTCGAATCGGAGTGGGCTGTCTGCGGTATTGTGACGAAAACGAAGAGAAGAACCCCTAATAATGCGCGCAAAATTTCACCCCCGTGAAGGCGTGAACTATACCGGCGTCTTTCGGGTTTGCCAGATGAAAACATAAACTACGTAGCGAATGAAACTTTGGCAGTGCCAAAACGGGCAAGCAGACAAAGAACTACAATATATCTTGGATATCGTTAGAATTCTGTTGTTACTCACGGCGCGGCGAAAAATTTTTAGCTTGCAAACATACCATCGGTCACTTAAATCAATTTTCGAGATGAAACAAAGACACTCCAAAATAAAACAACTCGATTTACTGCCGAAATCAGCCAAGCTTTACGGCGGCATTCATCGCTCAAAACGAAAAGCCAGAGGCACGCGACCGCTGGCCTCAACGCAAACCATTCACTTGGTGATGCGATCGACTAAGGCCGTTGGCCAAATGTCATTCACCTATCATCATTCGTTGATCAAAAGACTGATTGAGTCTCAAGCTTTAAAGTCACATGTTAAAGTGATCGATTGGGCCAATGTGGGCAATCATCTGCACTTACACATCCAGCTGCCACGACTTTTTCGTGAGAGTTACTGTCGATTTATTCGCGGGCTCACTGGGGCGATCGCCATAAAACTCTTTAAGGCAAGTAAACTGCGCAAAGTTGTGCGGACAAGCAAAGATCGCTTCTGGGATCTTCGGCCCTTCACTCGAGTTTTAACTTCATGGCGAGAGCTGTTGAATTTGCGACATTATATTTTAGTGAATAGTTTTGAAGGCCTCGGATTTTCAAGGCAAGAAGCTGAGGTGCGCGCTCACGTTAAAGAGTTCGACGACGACACCTAGTCGAGACGGCTCTCTATACTCCAAGAAAGTTGACGCATCGGTTGATTATGAAGCTGTGGGCCAAAAATATGGTTCGACATGTTTGCGGTTAAACGTAAATGATTTGGTTTCCGACAGCGGCCCGTCGCCTGCAAAACTAATTATCGATGTTATGTCGTTGGTCTCGACTCAAACGTTAGTTTGTGTTATCTGGGATTACTTGTTTTGAATAGTTCAGTATACCTTGGGGGGCTTTAAAATGTTAAATCGATTTCTTGTCATTTGCTCGCTACTTGTTTGTTGCATGGCTTTTGCCGACGGTGAGCCACTGCCTTCAAATCTCACTATGATATCGACTACGGTTCCTACGATTGGCGGGCTTTCATGTGATGCCTATTTGTTTTTGGCGAAAGCAGCCAAGCCCAAGACAGTGTACCTTCAAATACTTGGCACCGGCATTTATTCGAACGGAAGCTTTGGGGCGGCATTTACCTATACGAATCGTAAAACGATAATAGCTAAAGTTAACTCCGGAGAAATTGCACTCTTGGTTTACGATAAGCCGGGTCTCCACAACAATCCTAACGACAAAACTGGAATGGGCGACGACCCGATTCTCGACAAAAAGATCTTCATACAGTACACGCTGACTCACCTTCAGACGTGCACAAAAAATGCGATCGGCTGGGCGGACTCGATTCTTGGCTTCGAGAATTTTATCCTTGCCGGTCATTCAGAAGGCACAATCGTGGGCGTCAATTTTGTCACCGATCTCTACCTGAATCCGACGTCCTATACCTCGAAGCTCAAAGCGGTCTTTTTGTCAGGGATCGCCATGGGTAATTTAAAAGATCTTTTTTTGGATCAAATTGCCAGAGGGGCCGTCAAAGAAACGAAGGAAAATTTCTTGTATCAAGTCAACAATTGTACAGATGGCAGTGAATACCTTTACGGCGGACAATCAAGTTGCAAATGGTTGAACGACGCTTTTAGGCAGCCTTCGATACGGGATAATCTTGAAAAACTTTGGTCTGTTCCGGCTGCGGCCAAACTGAATTTTCAAGCGTTTTCAGGGATCGACGATATTTATACCCCGTGGGCTCCAGTTGCTGATTTTGACCGTGCGAATAGTGTTCGAGCTACCAACCATCTACCAAACCTTAATTGGCTTGGGCGCTATTATATCGGCGGCCACCACGATTCGGACATTAAAGCCATGGGCGAGGATTACGATCGCAGTCTTGCTGCAGCGATCAGCCAGCTTTGAAGTTGGCTAATCTGACGGGCAATCTAAGGCTCAGCAGGAGGTTGAATCATCTCTTTGCAATTGAGAGTTCGAAAAAGATGTCGCAAAAGAGCTAAGGTAAAAGCATACCCTTCACGGTGATTTACAAATCTTGTATGATCGCCATGCAGGCTGCCAATGGTGCTGCCGAAGTATGGAACTGTCATGTCTCGTGTCGCCACCAGCCCATCGTTCGGGCCAACGAGAATCTGATTGTTTATCGCGCTGTTGCGATAAAGTAGCCCTAAATTCTCAGGCTCAACCGACGCTTTAAAGTAATAAACTGCTGTCGAAACGAGGTTCTGTTGCTCTTCGTCTAGTTGCACAAAGGCAATCAAAATGAGTTTTTGAATTTCGGCGGTGCTGACTTTCGAAAATTTGAGCAATGAAACTATGGTCTTAAAAAGATCTGAACCGCCGTTTGAGGCATCGAGTGTGGTCGCACCGTTGACTGATGACTGCACCGTGACCAGACGCGCGACAACGCCAGTGCTGATGAGGCTCGGATATTTTATGATTGTTGCCAGTGCACGGACCCCACCAAATGAATGCCCGATCACGATCAAAGGTTTTTTTGTGCGACTGTGAATGTCTTCGAACTGCGAGTTTAGCCAGGGCAAACTAAGAGTCAGGCTCATTGAAGATGGCGGAGCAAGAATTGAAGTGCTGATGCCAGAATCAGCAAGTGCTTTTTTATTGTGACTAAAGTAATGAAATATCAACTCGTTCATATAACCCTCAACCAAAACGAAATGATATTTTCGCAACGCTTGAGTTTCGGTTGATAATAGATGTGTTTGATGATTGCGAAACTGACCATAGTCGTCGCTAAAAGAAGAAGGTTCTTCGGCCAATAAAGGGCAACAAATCAACGCAAATAATAAACACACAGTTTTTTGCATTTCGTGGCCTTTTGTAAGTGGCACAGGCTTATCAGTTCATGAATTCAGTAATATAAAAACTAGGTTTAGTTATCGAAATTATTGTTGAACAGCGATTCAGGGGTGAGGCCAAAACAAACGTTTAATCAAATACCAGCGGAAGCACGAGTTTTGAAACGCGCGCGGCTCGCGGCCATTTTGTTCGCGCCAAAGCCAAACTGATGGAGTGATTGAGTTTTCGAGCGGCAGCCAAATCACCAATCAAACTGGTGGCGACCGAATCGGTGAGAGCTTTTACTTTTGTCGTTCGGCCTGTCGCTGCGACAGAAAGCTCATAGGTGAGCATTCCGCGAGCGAGCGGCGGAACGGTCACACGCGCCAGAGCCGCTTGAATATTTTCGTTCAAAGCCTGAGGCATCGCACGAGCGGCGACTTTCGCTTCTAATCCGCCTGTAACATAAGGCTCGGGGTTCACAAACCAACCATGGAGCACAAGTCGGCCAGTCAATTGATCGGTGGCACTTCCTGAAACACGTGACACTCCATGTGGCAACCGCGGATCAAAAGCAACGAGTCGATTGAACTTCGGTGGAATCTGCAAAAACAAATCGCGCTGTTCAAAACCGCGCGAGCGAGAGAACTGACTTTGCCAGTAGTTTAAAATTTCTGGTCGTAAAATGCGAGTTGAACCACCCTGCAAATCAGCTGTGGTCAAAGACAAAACATAAGCCCAAGGGCCATGCGGATTATCGGTGTGAAGCTCTTGCTCGCAGCCATCGAGATATAAACTCAGCCACGGGTCCGATATTGACCAGCAGCCAAAATTCGATTGACCAAACTTAACGAGCTCTAAACAAATCGAGTCATAAATTTTCTTCGGCAAAAACCCACGGGCGGGAGTGCGAAGGTGCCGGTACTGCGACTGACCTTCGCTGTCTTTGAGATTCCAAAAATCCCAAACGAAGCGTTCACGTGGGGTGCGGCGTGGGTCGCGATAGATTTTTTCGAAAAACTGTCGGGCAGGTTTAGCCGCCTGCGAGAAATTATCTTTAACAATTACGAAGTCGCTCATTTAACCTCTTGGTCAGAGTGTTCGAAAGTATTCGATTTCTGAGGGCTTATCAATGAACAGTTCTCTCTATCGATAAAGACGTGTCTTGAACAAACTTCATGAAGGCGATGACTTTGTCTTGCGCCGGAGTAGCAATGGCAGAGGTCGGACTCCCGGTAGGTCTCGCGGCATGAAATCGACACACACACACACACACACACACACAGAGTGTCGCTATCATTCGAGAGACATTTATGTACCTGGTGGTACGGCTAGGGCCGATGTTTCACTCGCTTGTTTGTTAAAGCAGTAACTTTTCGAAATGCATCTGATGCGTTTGTCCGTGATTTAAAAGGCGACTCTCAAGACGTAGATCGAGCTCTCAATTCGGGACTCGAAACACATTCTCTAAACTGCTATTCTGCAATAGCTGGAGGGGTTTTGAGGATAGTAGATAGGCTATTAACATTCTTTGTCGCTATTGTTTTTGTTTTGTTTGCCGTTAAGGGCGCGGCTGCCGAGTCACAAAAGAGTGACTGCTCTGGAGATTTCAGTGAAAAGTATATCGCAAAAAGCGGATGTTTAATAGGAGCAAATCAGAGCGACTGCGTGAGACTGTTCTTTCTGGCGGCATTGGGTGGTGGTGCATCAGCTGGCGCCCTACTAGGGCAATTTGCACCCAAGTTTATTGAAAATTTAAAGCCCTCACTTAAGAAACAGTTCATGCAATCTGTCGCTGACATGAAATCGCAAGCTGATGCTTTTGCAAACAAAAGGTCAGGAAAAGCGACTGCCACAGAAACAGACCCATTTGTAGAGAATGCAATTTATGGACGTAACCAAGACTCCCAGATTAGTTTTTACGATCTCGTCGGCAAAAATTTTGCCGACGAATATCGAACCCTCAAACCTTATTTCGATAAAATGGCCAAAACAGAAGGCAAATATAATCAATTTGATGCGCGTGAGGCGCTAAATAAATTTCTTGAAACCGCTTCTCCGAAAATGAAGATGGCCGCCGAAGTCATTCGCCAAGCGAGTATAGGAACAGCACAAAGAGGCGAAGCGAAAATTGACGCTCAAACCTTGCTTAAAGCCACTGAAGAAACCGGGCGTACTGGAGCCACCGCAGGCGCAACGTTAGGGGCCACATTTGTTGCTGCCGCTTGGGTTGTTCCACACCTGCTGGACAAAGCGAAACTCAAAACTTGTCAGGCACGGCTCGGTCTCTCCGATGAAGATATCAAATTTCTGGCCGGCTGGACCTACTCTTATGTTGAGGCCACCACCGGAAACTCGACAGACTATTGCGACGAAATCAGTTTACAAGATCCAAAGAGGGTTGTCCCTGAAGCGTTGCACCGGTTTGGTGGAAAGATTTCGGCAGGCCTGTGCAAAATTATCACAAATGATTCAAAACATTTGGACACTTTAGTCGGCGATGATCGAGTCAACACCGCTTCGTGCTCGTTTTTTTCTGCTCCCAATTTTCAAATAAGTAGCCAGGGTGATAAGCAGACCTTCACGTACCTAGATAACGGCAGAAAAATTTCAGCTCCTATAGATCCTAGAACGATGTGGCCTGATCTTCTACGGGCCACTGTCTATGAAAATGGATCTGTTAACGAGTCCGCAACCAAAAATTTTCAAGCAAAATACGGTGGCGCTCATATGACCGAGACCGGTGAAACCCCCGAGCCCCCATGGCTTGTGGACATGCGTGAAACATGTGCTTATGCGAATACTCGTGGCTCGGGGGACCGTCTTAAGAACGGTGGCATCGGAGACTGTACTCTTGTTAAGGCGGCATTCAAAGCTCGAGCAGTAGCTTCGGTGATGCATACAGCATGTTTCGACCAGGCACAGGAAATTCCGTTAACACAGCCAAAACGCGCCGTAAAATGATGATCAGGGCCGTAAAACGTCGTTTTATGATCTGGATTTAAGTCATTTCTGTATATTATATTGGCCAACGATAAACTACAAACTCGTCTATCTTAAGTTCACTTCTATTTAATATTTTTTCTTCGTCTGCTATTTTGAGATTGAAATCAATTTAACTCATTCGGCGAATCTAAAAACACCGGTTGAGCTTTCAATAAGCGGAGATTTACATGAAAAAACTGATCGTACTGTTCACAGGGAGACATGAAATGCGGACATATTTAGCAACGTCAATTTTGCTTACTTTGATTTCAGCGTCGGCCCTTGCCGGCAATTGTCGTACGCCACTTATGAAATTGCGCGACATCGTTAAGAGCAGAATCGACGAGGCGAACGTACCACCATCACGAAAACTGCAGGTCGATATTGATAAAATCGTCGCACAGTTACGTCGATATTCGTACCCGCTGGCGGCAAGCGCGCTCGATCTTTTATTTGAACCCGGTTTCGAATACACCTTCAGCAATAAGGGCACCCCCCTTTATGCCGGCCGCGGGCAAAGTTTTACGCTGACCCTAAACAACATCGCATTGCTGTTAAAAGACGCTGGACAACTTCAACCGCGAGAGGCTGTAGGGCTATTTAGCGAACTCGTTGAAGTATCTAGCTTCATTTCAACCGAAAATTCGAAACTCTTTATGCAATTGGCGCAAATTTCGCTTACCCACCAAGTAGGCGCCGAGACGCTCGAAGAGCTTGTCGTGCAAATTACCAGCTTAAAATTCGTGACCATCGGGCGCGTTCTACACCAAATGAACATCAATGAGCGGCATGCTTTGGCGCTCATTGACGAAATGCTGGAACAAGGCATCTCTATCATCGGCATTCGCAACAAAATCAACGCATACAAATCGCTCGATAAAGAAATGCGACCCACTAGCAATAATGAATTTACGTGGTATTTTGTCGGATATAGGTCATCTGGCGGCGGCGCCGACGACTGAAGCAGTAGGGTCGAAGCCCAGCCGGCTCCAAAATCACTAGATTTTCATATCATGAATGTTTGGTAAAGCGTCGGGCAGTCGACCGTGCGATTGACTGCGCTACAAAAGACTCAAACTGCGTCTATCTAAACGCAGCTATTCCGGTGATCTCTTGGCCAACCACGAGTCGATGCACATCTTCCGTACCCTCGTAAGTATTCACAGTCTCAAGATTCATCATGTGACGAATCACGGGATATTCATCAATGATCCCGTTGGCACCCAGCATATCGCGAGCGTCGCGGGCCACATCGAGCGCCATACGGCAGTTGTTACCTTTGGCCATCGACACATGATGGGGTTTCATCTCGCCGCGCTCTTTTAAGCGACCCATTTGTAGAGCCAAAAACTGACCTTTGGTAATTTCAGTCGCCATTTTCACAAGCTTAGCTTGCGCGAGTTGATAAGCCGCGAGTGGCTTGCCATCAAACAGTTCGCGCTCTTTAGAGTAATTCAAAGCGGTGTGGTAGCAGGCGTTAGCGGCACCTAATACTCCCCATGCAATACCATAACGAGCTTGAGTCAAACATGAGAGTGGACCTTTCAGGCCCACCGCTTTTGGGAGCATATTTTCTTCGGGCACAACGCAATCTTTCATATGCAATTCAGACGTGACGCTGACGCGCAAAGAGAATTTGCCTTTCATTGTCGAGGTAGAGAATCCAGGTGTGCCTTTCTCAACGATAAAGCCGCGCACTTCGCCATCGAGTTTCGCCCAAACAACGGCGATGTCAGAGATGCAACCGTTGGTGATCCACATTTTATTGCCGTTGAGTTTGTAGCCGCCTTTTACTTTTTCGGCTTTGGTGCGCATGGCGCCTGGGTTTGAGCCGGCGTCTGGTTCAGTGAGACCGAAACAGCCGATCAATTCGGCTTTGGCTAATTTCGGCAAATATTTTTCTTTTTGTGCTTCGCTGCCGTAAGTGTGAATGGGATACATGACAAGTGAGCCTTGCACTGAGCAGAAACTGCGAATGCCAGAATCTCCACGTTCAAGTTCGGCCGTGAGAATGCCATAGGCGACGTGACCTAAACCTGGGCAGCCGTAGCCTTGAAGGCTTGAGCCCAAGAGGCCCATATCAGCAAATCGCGGTATTAAATGCTTCGGAAACGTTTCGGTGCGGTTACATTCTTGTAACACCGGCATGATCTCTTTGGTCACAAAATCGCGCACCGTTTGGCGAACCATTAGTTCGTCGTCAGAGAGTAGACTGTCGAAGTCCATGTAGTTGAGCGATTCATAAGTGGCCATAGAAAATCCTTTCGTTTCGAGAAGGTGGCCATCATCATCTGCTGTGAGACGTTAGTCAAAAAAGTTTGTTGCCTCACCGCAAAAGACGGCTGTAGCCTTTTTCGACCATGTACAACCGCGCCGAAATTATCGACCAGAATTTTTTGACGTTTGTGAAAGAGGGCCGTCTACCTGAGGCGAGAACGCACGTCTCTTTGAGTGAAAGCGGCCTCACCGCAGCCCAGGCTGTGGATATATTTGAATCCCAAGTCATGAGCCGCATTTTAGACCTGCGCGCCCGTGAACTTAAAAACGACAACCTCTGTTATTACACCATTGGTAGTTCTGGCCACGAGGGCAATGCGGTCTTCGGCAAAGTCTTTCGCATGACCGATATGGCGTTCTTGCATTATCGCAGCGGTGCGCTAATGGCGCAGAGAGCCAAGCAAATGCAGGGTTCAACGCCGCTGTATGATGCACTTTTAAGTTTTGTGGCTTCAAGTGACGACCCGATTTCTGGTGGCCGCCATAAAGTTTTTGGCAGTTTGCCATTAATGGTACCGCCCCAAACGAGCACGATTGCATCGCACTTGCCTAAGGCCGTCGGTGCCGCATTGTCGATCGGTCGAGCGCGTGATCTTCAGCTGCAGGGAGCAAAAATGCCCCCGGACGCCGTCGTCATATGCTCCTTCGGTGATGCGTCTAGCAACCATGCAACGGCGCAAACCGCTTTCAACACCGCAAGCCTAGTTTCGTATCAAGGCGTGCAGTTACCTCTGGTCTTTATTTGTGAAGACAACGGCATTGGAATTTCGGTGCCCACTCCAGAAGGTTGGGTGCATGCGAATTTTTCTCAACGCCCTTGCCTTGAATATTTTTATGGTGATGGACTCAATATATTCCACCTGAATAAAGTGGCTTCGGAGGCCGAACGATTTGCGCGCATAAGACGCAAACCGGTATTTTTGCATACAGGAACAGTGAGATTGTTGGCTCACGCGGGGTCTGACCCTGAGTGGACATACCATTCGATGGCGAAAATCGAAGAGGCTGAATTTAATGATCCGCTATTACATTCGGCACGTTTGCTGATTGAAAATTCAATTTTGAGCCCCGATGACTGCATTGATTTGTATCAGTCAATGAAAGCGCGGGCACGAAAAGTGTCTGAGTACGTGGTGACCTTGCCGAAGTTGACGAAACCTGAAGATGTTCGTGCCTCGATCACTGCATGTGTCGCTCCAAGACCTGTGCCGCCGCAGCCAACAGAAGATGAGCGTCGCGCGGTTTTCGGTAAAGACTATGAAAAGCTCGGCACCACACCTCAACATATGGCGAAGCTCATTAACTATGGGCTTGTTGATATTTTGCACCGCTATAAAAACACCTTGGTGTTTGGCGAAGATGTGGCGAAAAAAGGTGGAGTGTACAACGTCACCGACGGCCTCTTTGCGAAATTCGGCCCGCGTCGTGTGTTCAATTCGCCGCTCGATGAAACTTCGATTCTCGGTACCGCTCTTGGTGTGGCCCATAATGGATTCTTGCCCATACCTGAGATTCAATTTCTGGCCTACGTGCACAACGCCGAAGACCAACTGCGCGGTGAGGCCTCGACCCTCGCGTTTTTCTCAAAAGGCCAATACACAAACCCTATGGTCATGCGAGTCGCAGGTCTTGCTTATCAAAAAGGTTTTGGCGGGCATTTTCACAATGACAACTCAATTGCAGTTTTCAGAGATTTACCTGGAGTGATCATTGCCATTCCGTCCAATGGTGCCGATGCGGTGAAGATGATGCGCACCTGTGTGAAGACAGCTCAGCGTGACGGTCGGGTTGTGGTTTTTATTGAACCGATCGCTTTATATATGACCAAAGATCTTCATGTTGAAGGCGATAAGCAGTGGAGCTCAACTTACCCAGAAGTGAACGAAGAGATCGCGCTTGGTGAATTCGGAACTTATGGCGACGGTAAAGATATTTTGGTCATCACCTACGGCAATGGCTATTTCTACACCCGCCAGGCTGAAAAAGAATTGCGCGAAAAATTAAATATTGGTCTTCGCATAATTGATCTGCGCTGGGTGGCGCCACTTGATTGGCCAGCCCTGATGCGCGAAGTGAAAGCGTACTCAAAAGTATTAGTGGTCGAAGAGTGTCGCAAGACTGGCAGTTTTAGTGAGCAGTTGGTGGCGGGAATTGTTGAGCGTTCTTCGCTTGATAAACTCCCAAAGATCAAAGTGGTTTCGGCTGACGACTGTTTTATTCCACTGGGGCCTGCAGCCGCGGCGGGTTTGCCGAAAAAAGCTGAAATTATTGCCGGTGTGTTGGAGATGATGAAATGAGCAATGCAGACGCATCAAAGACTGGCAAAAAGCGCATCGTTGTCGTCTGCCCAGGTCGCGGCTCTTACACAGCTGAGACCCTCAATTATCTGAAGCGATTTTCTAAAGTGCCCACATTTGCTGAGTTTGTCGCCGACATCGACGGTCGCAGGCGAGAGTGGGGCGAGCCCACCATTACCGAACTCGACACCAAAGAGAAATTCTCACCCTCGCTACACACCCGAGGCGAGCATGCATCGCCTTTGATTTACGCCTGCAGCTACGGTGATTTTTTATCTATCGATCGCGAGCAATATGAAATCGTCGCCTTAGCTGGCAATTCAATGGGCTGGTACTTGGCCCTCGCGTTTAGTGGAGTGCTCAATTGGGCTGGCGCGTTTCACACCATTCAAACCATGGGCTCGATGATGAAACAAGAGATCATCGGCGCTCAATTGATTTACCCCATTGTCGATGAGAATTGGTTGCCTGATCCGAAACGCGAAGCGGTTGTGCATGAAGCGTTGGCTGAAATCAAACAAGCTGGAGTGGGTGAGGCTTACGTTTCAATTTGGCTTGGCGGTTATGTCGTTTTGGCCGGCGAAAAACGCGCCGTTGATTTCTTGCAGAAAAAATTGCCGAAGACGGGCGACTATCCATTTCAATTAATTAATCATGCGGCTTTTCACACTCCACTTATGTATGAAACTTCACAGCGGGCTTTTGAAGCCATACCAGAGTCACTGTTTCATGCTCCGCAATTGCCATTGATCGATGGGCGGGGGCAGATTTGGCAGCCTTATTCGACCGACACGCGTGCGCTCTATGAATACACGCTCGGCCATCAAGTGTATGCGACCTATGATTTCACAAGCTCAATCACCGTTGCACTCAAAGAGTTTGCGCCCGATCAATTGTGGTTACTAGGGCCTGGTAGCAGTCTGGGCGGCTCACTTGGCCAGATCTTAATTAAGAACCAATGGCGCGGTATTAAAAATAAAGATGATTTTAAGAAAAGTAACTTAGTAGTGAATCAAAAATAGAGGAGTGTTCAGTGAAGGCAAATCAAATTGTGACATCAATGTTCACAGCAGCGACGACGCTATCAGTGGCGTGGCTAGTCGGCTGTGCTCATGCAACGAAAGTGGCCGAAGCGCCAAAAGCAAATTTCTGGCAAGACACTTCGCTCAGCCAGGGGGTCGCAGAATGGCGAGCCAATAAAATCAGCCAAGTGCATTACGCCCTAGAGGTCGAAGTCGAAAAGACGGCGGCACGTTTTTCAGGCGAACAGAAAATTACTTTTGCATTGAATGACATCAGTGAAGATCTGCCGCTCGATTTTCAAGACGGCGACATCACAAAATTAGTGGTGAACGACAAAGAAATTAAAGCTGATCGCGGCGCTTTGTACGTGCGACTACCAAAAGAATTGCTAAAAGTCGGTACCAACGTCGTAGATGTGGCGTACACACATGAATACTCGCACACAGGTGCCGGCCTTCATCGTTTTGAAGACCCAGAAGATCATGAAATCTATTTGTACACTCAGTTTGAACCCTTTGATGCCAATCGTTGGGCGCCATTTTTTGACCAACCAGATATCAAGGCGAATTTGACATTGAATGTGCGAGCACCAGCTGACTGGAAGGTCATCAGCAATTGGCTCGGTGATTCTGCAAAAACAGGCGCAGTCGGCAAACAAGCTGTGCGAACTTGGACATTTAAAGAAACACCACCGATCAGCACGTATCTGTATGCGATGGTGGCTGGCCCGTTTGTTGAATATCACGACAAATATAAAGATATGCCGCTCGGCCTATATGCTCGCAAAAGAGTCGCCAAATATGTCGACACCAAAGAGTGGTTCAAAGTCACTCGCCAGGGCCTTGCATTTTACGAAAAGTTTTTTGGCGTGAACTATGCGTTTGCGAAATATGACCAATTGATTGTTCCAGAATTCAATGCGGGAGCGATGGAGAACGTCGGCGCCATTACTTTCAGTGAGCGATATTTGCGTCGCGCCGGTTACACTCGTGACGACAAACTTCATATTAGCGAAGTGGTACTGCACGAGATGGCGCACCAATGGTTCGGCGATCTTGTGACTATGAAGTGGTGGAATGATCTATGGCTCAACGAAAGTTTTGCTACAGTGATGTCGGCGCTCGCACAGACTCAAGGTACCGAGTACACCGAAGGCTGGCTCAGCTTTCAGCCAGATAAAATCGATGCTTACTGGCAAGATCAGTTAGTCATCACGCATCCAATATCAGGTGAAGTGAAAAACACCAATGAAGCTTTCACGACATTTGACGACATCACGTACGGTAAAGGCGCGTCAGTACTTAAAGAGCTTTACTATCAAGTGGGTGACGAGACCTTCAGAAAAGCGCTCGGCATTTATTTTCAAGCACATTCTTATAAAAACGGCACCTTGGCCGATTTTATCGCAGCATTCAATGAAGCCACCGGCAAAGATATGAAACCGTGGTTTACAGCTTGGCTCACCACAACTGGAATTGATGAAGTGACCAGCGCCTTCTCATGTGAAGGTAGTAAATACTCAGTGAGTGTTACGAATTTAAGCCTGACACCGCGAACACATATATTTAAAATGGGTCAGTACAAACTTGTCGGCAATAAAGTGAAGTTTTTAGGCGAAGGTAGGGCTCTGACTAATGGTGGAACAGCCAGCATGGAAGTTGTTTCTGACCAGCCAAAAGATTGCCCGGATTTCGTTTTTGCAAACACCGACGACATCGCATACGTAAAAACACGCCTTGATGATAAAAGCATTGCGTTCTTGAAAGATCACATTAGTGAAATCGAAGACCCAGTCACACGCGTGACTTTGTGGCAAACACTTTGGCAGATGGTGCGCGATCAGAAGTTAAAAGTGGGTGATTTCGGTGCTATTGCCATGAAGGCATTTCAAGTTGAAAACAATGTGAGTGTGCTCAAATATTTGGCGCACCACACATTTGGATATGGTGGCCGCAATGCCCGCGATCAATTTGATTCGCTGTATTTCTTTATGCCGCGCGAGACTATCGCTGAAAAACGAGCGTTGTTAGATACTCAGCGCAATTTTGCTGAGATTGTTTGGGCACGGCTCAATCATACTCCTGCTAATAGCGATCTTTACAAATCACTCTTTGATTTCTACCTCGCTTCAGCAGAAGAGCCTTCGCAAGAGGAAATGGTGTTAACTCTGTTAGCTAAAACGAAAGATCAAGATCGCCGTTGGAATGCCCTGAACACTTTGTGTGCCCTTGGTTATGATAAGTGTGAGTCACGGGTAAGTATGGAATCGACTCGTGACCCATCAGATTTAGGTCGAAAACAAGCATTGGCTTGCCGTGTGGTGATTCCAAAAGAGAAAATCAAACAACAATATTTGTCTTCGTTACGTGCCGACAAATCGCCATACACTGCCGATGAGAGCACCTATGTGACTCGCAATTTGTTTCCGGCCACGCAGCGAAATTTGTTGGTTGATCACGCCGGCGAAATCTACGACTCACTTCACTCAACTTGGTTGAGCAAGCGTGATGAGACAGTTCAAGAGCGTCTGGTGCAAAGTTTAGCGCCGCTTTATTGCGATGCTCAGGCCAATGCGAAGTTAAAACAAGAACTCGACGCCAATGCCAATGTTTGGCCGGCGACAATGAGAATTGGTTTGCTTGAGCGTTGGGATGAAGACCGTCGTTGTATCTCAGTAAGAAATTTCAACCACCACTTATAAGGTACCAGACGCTTTCGCGTAACCAGCATGCGTCAGAAAAGGTGGGCCCGGAGGATAACCGGGCCTGCAATTTGCGAAAGACTACTTGCTAATCTGATCGTATTCTTTGGCCATAAAAGACTGACCTTCTGGGCCATTTTTCTTGCGCACATCTTCAATCAACTGCGCAGCTTCTTTGCTTTGGCCATTTTTCATAAGCATGGCGACGTAAGCTTGAACCACTGTGATTTGCAAAACATCAGGTTTTGCTAAAAGCGCGCGGGCGTAATAATCAGATGCATCTTTGGTATTGCCACGAGTTTCAAACAATCGAGCGAGCGAGTAAGCAGCCTCAGCAGAATTACCACCGCGAGAAAAATACTGCTGAAAAGTGGTAATGGCGGCATCTTGCTTACCTGTTTTTCGTTGTAGTTCACCCAATTGAAAAACGCTATCGAGATCGGTAGCGTCTTTTTCAGTCACGCCAATCAGAGCATTCTCAGCACACGAGTAACGCATACGTTCCATACAGATTTTGGCAATCAGGCGAAGGTCTTCAGAAGAGGCTGTGCCTGTCCATTGTTTGGCTTTTAACGGCAAAATTGAAAACGAGTAGACATCCCAGTGAACGAAGTGAATGAATGTCGCAAGACCAATGGCTGCGCCAATTAAAACCACTTTCATAAAGCGATTGTCGTGCTGTTTATCCATTTCGCCTTCAAGAGTGTTTTGTGTGAAACCACAGTGGTTACAAACAATAACGGCAGATTGTGCACGTTCTTCAGAAACATTTTGCTGGCATTGCGGGCATATAATATCAGAAGACGAACTCATTTTCGGGCTCCTTGTGTTGCGATTAGACAATAGCAATCGCAGAGCCACGGTCGGCTGCGGTTTTAAAGCAGTTCGCGCCAGGTGGAGTGAAAATTTGCCAAGACTGTACAGTTTTTTGTCAGGTCGGCGCCGCGCAGGCGGCCTGTTTGTGTGTATACTCTCCACAGTCGCGCAAAAATCAACCTATAAGCTGATTTTTGCGCGAGCACCTAGACAAGACACAATATTGACGATCATCCATCCGCAATCCAACACTATATGAATGAATCACCGCAAGCTCACCGCGTACGGCATTTTACTAGCTCTAGTCTTCATGGTGTCGCGGGCCATGCTTATGGCTGCATTTTCAAGCGTCTCTTATGTCATCATGGATACGCTCAAAGACATACCAAGAATTGTCGTCGCCTCAATAGCTTACTGCCTGGCGGTAAAAACCTACAGTAGCGACGAGCTCGGCCTGCACAGGCGATTCACTTGGCTGCCATTCGCTTTTTTGGCGGCAGAAATTATAATTGATCTAGCCATTCTGCCGAGCGCTGAAAAACACTATACTCCAATTTGGCAAATCGCAGTTTTAGTGGTGAATTCATTTGTCGTCGGTTTTTTCGAAGAGGTCTTATTTCGCGGGCTCATTTTACAATCGATAAAAAAATGGTTAGGCGTTTGGCCGGCGATTTTCATCAGCTCGATTCTTTTCATGCTTTTTCATTTTCAAGCCCAAAGGCTCGAGCATTTTCCAAGTATTTTTCTATACGGCATGGTGGCCGCCATTTTACGCCTCAGTGGCCAATCACTCTGGGTGTTGATGATCATCCATGGTGTTTTCGACAGTCTAACACCATTCATCGAAGGGCACGTGCCCGACGAACATCTAAAGGTTTACTATTTTTACGCCTATGGAGTCTACGCAGCCGTCGCTGTTGTCATTTGGCTTCTCAGTAAAAAACGCCTAGAATCTTAAGTACATGTTCATCGTGAGACTCACAATATTAGCGCTACTTGTAGCCTCTTGCGCTCGCGCGCCCATTAAAACTCGCGAAGCGGCCATGCGACCAACAGATTCTCCGAAACAAATCGGTGATGACCTCGACCCGAAAACTTTAGCCATCGCGATACAAAAAACCATCGATGGCCTTAACACAAAAATAAAAAATGGCGGAGTGCAAATGCGCTTTGGCCCGCGTGAAGTTCCAATGGCTGACTATGTGGCGAGCCTTAAAAATTTACTCAACGTCATCAATGAAGCGACGAAATACTTACCCCCAAACAATGCCGCGGTTCTCGATTACATACGCTCCAACTTCGAATTTTTAGAAGTCTACGGCGATCAATCTTGGAGTGACGTATTTATCACCGGCTACTACGAACCCGTCATCGATGGTAGCTCCAAACGCACGAAGAAATTCTCGGCACCACTACTCGGATTGCCAAAAGACATGGTGATCGTCGACATACCCGCGTTTATTCATGCATTACCTGATCTGAAGGGGGCGCCGGATGCCGAAGGTGTGCCACAGAAGATGACCGAGCGCACATTGCGCGGCCGACTGGTGCCGTCGACCGATCCGAATCTACCGCCGACCATTGAGCCCTATGATCCGCGAGCGCTTATTGAAAATTCCCAACTCAAAAATAAAGCGAAGATCATTGCCTGGGTTGACCCCATCGATGCCTTTTTCTTGCAAATTCAAGGTTCGGGGTCGGTGTCTTTTAAAGACAAGTCACAAATTCGAGTTTCGTACGTGGCGCAAAACGGCTACCCATATGTCGCGATTGCTCAATTCGTGTTTGATAAAATACCAAAAGAGCAGATGACGCGACAGAAATTAGAAGCGTACCTTCGATCACTCCCGGCGAATGAAGCTAAAAAAATAATGGATCAAAACCCGAGTTATGTGTTCTTTGAAAAAACAACGGGTGCACGCACTCTTTTAGGAGTAGAAGCTACAGGCGGCCGAACCATTGCCACCGACGCGCACTTTTTCACCAAAGGGGCACTGGCTTATTTAGAATTTCAAACACCAGTATTTGCGTCTCAAGAAGCAACCAACCCTGACCATTTTCAAACCACACATCGGTTGGTGGTCGATCAAGATACCGGCGGTGCTATTCGTGGCCCTGGGCGAGTTGATCTGTTTGTGGGTGGCGGACCCGACGCAGATCGTGAAAGTGGCGGTATGCGACAACACGGGCGACTGTATTATCTGATTCCGAAAGCGAAAAAACTGCGCTAAGCTTTATGCTTTCACCCTTTCAGGAGGTCTCGCGATGAAATCAATTCTATTTATGATCACGGCATTCAGCTCATTCGCACTTGCTGCGCCGGCGCCCTCACCGACAAAAACTGTTGTGACTTTTGCTACGGCCACTGTGAGCCCGACAAAAGACAGCAAGGTGAGTGGTAAGATCAATTTCACTGAGCAATTTGGCAAAGTTAAAGTAGAAGGTGAGTTAACGGGCCTAGAGCCTAATTCTGAACATGGTTTTCATATTCATGAGTTTGGCGATTGCTCATCACCTGACGGCAACAGCGCTGGCGGCCACTTTAATCCGCAAAACCAACCCCACGGCCCGTTGTCTGGCCCTCACCACGCTGGCGATTTCGGTAACGTGAAAGCCGATGCCACTGGCAAAGCGACAATTTCAGAAGAAATACCAGACGTGAGCCTTGAAGGCCCACACAATGCGATCATTGGTCGCGGGTTGATCGTGCATAAAGCGGCAGATGATTTGAAAACACAACCAACAGGCAATGCGGGCCCTCGTCTCGCATGTGGAGTGATCGGTGTAGCGTCTGCGACAAGTGCTGCTCCCGCGAAAAAATAATGCAGAAAAAAACGTTACTGACCGGAATCAAACCAACAGATCATGCGCACTTGGGTAATTACCTAGGTGCTATTCGCCCAGGACTTGAGCTTTCATCGCAGTATGAGCGGTCATTTTTATTTATCGCTGACTATCATGCGGTCACGACTGTGCAGAATCCAAAAGAGCTGCGCGATTTTACCTTGAGTTTGGCTGCCACTTGGATTGCGTGTGGATTAGATCCGAAGAAAACCGTGATCTATCGACAGAGCGACGTACCAGAAATATTTGAATTGTCGTGGTTGCTTTCTTGTGTGGCGCCAAAAGGTTTGCTTGATCGTGCGCATGCTTACAAAGCCAATGTGCAAGAAAACACTGAGGCTGGTCGAGATGCTGACTTTGGCGTGTCAATGGGCCTTTATACGTATCCAGTGCTAATGGCGGCCGATATTTTGGCTTTTAACACTGACACTGTGCCAGTGGGTTCAGATCAAGTTCAGCATGTTGAAATCGCGCGCGACATTGCGCAAAAGATCAATCGTACGTTTGGCGATGGCCTTTTGCATTTACCTCAAGCCTTGGTGAAAACTGAAAAGGTCATACCAGGTCTCGATGGACGAAAAATGTCGAAGAGTTATGGCAATCACATCCCGATGTTTATTGATTCAAAAGCTTTGCGCAAATTTGTGATGAAAATCAAAACTGATTCTTTACCGCCAGAGGCGCCGAAAGATCCGAAAGAGTCGGCTATTTTTGATCTCTATAAAGAGTTTGCGACACCTGAAGAGATCGAGGCGTTGCGGGCGCAATATGCCAGTGGCATTGGCTGGGGCCACGCCAAAGAAGCGCTTTATCAAGTGATCGACAGAACAATTGCACCCATTCGTGATCGGTACAATCAGTTGATGGCATCGCCTGCAGAGTTAGATGAAATTTTACTCAACGGGGCTGCCCGTGCTCGTGAAGTGGCTGGGCCATTGATGAAGAAGATTCGTGTTGCGATTCGTGGCGCGTAAGCGAGAATACATTCGATACTAGGCTTCAAGAATAGTACCAGGTGTCTAAGTGTTTTCATATCGCTTCAATTTTGACTCGCACTTGTTTGCCACTTACGCGAAGGTTTTCATAGATGGTTTTAAATTCGGGTGATTCCATATCTACGTAAGTTAAATATTCTTTCTCTTGGCCCGCTATCGGTAATTCTGCGAAAATTTGAAAACCGTATCGTTTGTATAGTCGGGCAGTGAATTTATCGGCGCCAGCAATAATATATCGCATGCCGCGAGAGCGAGCCCTCTCAAATGCTTGAAAGAGAAATCGGTCGCGCACGGCTTGCGGCAACTTTGTATCAAATGAGCCATAGCGAAGCATCTCGCAGGTTTTAAGAACCGGAAATCGACCATGCACTTTATTGCGAAATGTCGGTCGATCTTTAACTTCAATTCTATATTCGAACGGGTACAAGTCAGTGTCTCGTATAGTCACTTCACCATTTAAGCTTAAACTTGGAATTTCGGCTTTCATGTAAGAGTGCGTCTTTAAATAGCTAATTTGTATCGTCAGCACCAAGCGTTCATTAATTTCTGGTTCAGTTAACAGGTCAGACGGTTCTTCAGAAGGATCTGACCGAAGTAAAGCTAAGACGTCGCTGTTGCCAGACTGTTTATTCAAATATGATAACGTTCGAAAGTCTTCCGGATTCAAATAAGGCTTTGTTTTCTTGTAAAGTTCCATAACCGCGTCATGTACGCCCCAGCGATAACGAATCATGCGGTGACCGGCATATATACGCCAATTATCAAACCGCACTTCTAGATCTTCAGTGGTGTGCTCGAGTAAGTGATCTAAGACGAGGCGATTGACCCGGTTCGAGAACGCCTCCAAATTTTTATATCCGACATCAATAAGTTCAAAGTGCTCTCGTTTGACCTTCCAATCTTGAACAGTGAGTGTCTGGCGAAAATCATCGGGCCATGATGGAAGTTGAATGATTCGTCGAGCTGTATTTGGCGGGCCTGGGTGAGTGAGTGTGAAACCCGCATAATTTGGTAAATATTGAAAACTAAGTTGATTGAGTTGCTCGGTCAGTTGTTCTTCTAAACTGATAGGGCTCTGGAAGTTGTGAGTAAGCGGGGCTTTGCAGTTGCCAGCTAGCGGTTCGGCGTGACCGAGCGCGTGACTCGGTAACGCTAAAAGAAACGCGAAGTAGAGGGCCAGTAATAGGCCCCTTGATTTGGTCACTTGAGTGAAAGGCATGAATCTTCTTAACACCATTTAGGTTAGTTATGCTTATTTAAACCCGATGTTAAGGTTTATAGATATGATCTAAATCGTTCTTAATACTCTAAGTTGAGAATCAGAATTGGAATGATATTCTTCGCTGCTAAACTCTCATAGTTTTTGAACATAAGGTCGAGCTTGCGAGAAATAAAACTTTCATTGACCCAAGTGTCACCCGGGTGATCAGTGATCTCACGTCCAGAATCGCGCAGCAGAAACTGAAATTGGCAAATTTTCTTGTCTTGATCGCACGCATTTCTCCAACCAAAAATGACCAGAACATGCCGTGTTGTGCAAGTGTCGTTGAGACAGAACTCCCAGATGAGCGGACGATCTCTATTTAGAGTCGAAATTAAGTATGCCGGTATCTGAAAGCGGTTGTTTGAATCTACCTTCACCATTGCAACTTCGAAATTTGGCAATGAAACGCCTGAATTATGGCAGTTGTCGGGTACAACAATACTGGCCAAAAAAGATAGAAAATCGTTGTACGAGGCCATTGGATTATTTTTGAGCGAGGTTTGTATCTGACTTTTTGCGATGTTTAAGTTTGGATCCCACGCTAATATTTGGTCCGCCACAACGGACTCGTCGACAGGCAGGTTCTGTTTTCTCTTTTTGTTGTAAGCGGCAATGGGGTTCGCCAAAGCTTTAAAATCTGCGTCTCGACTAGGGTTTGAGCTACGCAATATTTTGAGGCGCTGAAAGGGCGCACAGCTTTCTTTGGCTAGCTGTTGTTTCAGTTTGGCGTAGATAAGAACTCGGTACTTGTTGCCGAGGTCATCGAAGGTCGGGCGTGTTTTCATTTCTCTGCCGTGGCTTATATCGGCCTCGGTCATGCCCATGCCATTGACCGCGAGATCAAGCATCGAAACTGGTTCATACTTGCTTGAACTATGATTGCTTTCAAAGAGCATCTGATCAATCAAAGTCGCCGCAGCGAAAGCATAACAGAAAGAAATCTCTCGGCTCTCTGAACTGTAGGGTGGCGGCATAGTCACGACGTGACCGATGGTTTCTGCCGAAAGTGCAAGAGAAGAGAGACCGAGCAAAATGAACGCTAGGGCGGCGGCCGAGGATTTAAACATTAGCCTGTCAGTATAGCAGGATGACGAGTGCCTTCACATGACAGGAAGATCGGAAATAAAGAAAGATTAACTGAGCGGATCGTAAATTGCAGATGAGTCAGAATCTGCAAATATTTAAAAAAAGGAATCGCTATATGGGTTTTAAGAGCGTGCTGCTGACCTTATTTTGTATTTTAGGTGCAAATATTTCACTCGCCGATGTTGTTCAAGAAGTGGCGCCCGAAGAAATTGAAGTTTTTAATCCGAGCAGTATCACTGATTCGTATTCTGTTTATTTATCTGGGCGACTGATTTCGAAGTCCTGGGGATACTACGGCAATTTCAACGTCGGTCATATCAGAACACAACAGTTTCTGGCCTGTATGACCGATCAAAAACTTAAAGTGACAATTTCTAATGATGGTCGGACCGTAACGGCCAATGTGGTCAGCCCCGAAAAGGTGAACGTCGCAGGTGCGAATACAATCTCAGTCGATCTCTTTCTTGTTGAGATTGTAGGCGATGACTATTTGCTCTACAGCAAATGCCCCCATATGGTGTTGCAGATGAACTTACTTTCGCCGGCGATTTTAAATCGGATGATAGTAAAGGGAATGAGAACGGCGACGATAAAGATCAGCAACAGATTCGATTGGGGAAGTTTCGACGTTAAACTCAAAGATTTGTATTAGAAGAACCTGACACCTTTTTTCTACATCTGCCTTGTGCGGCCATCCACACCAAGTGCCGCTTCTCTCAGGGCTTCGGCAAACGTTGGGTGCGCGTGAAATGAGCGCGCCATATCTTCGGCTGAACCGCTGAACTCCATGATCATCACAGCTTCGTGAATCAGATCTGAAGCGCGCGGGCCGACGATGTGAACGCCAAGTAAGCGGTCGGTTTTCGCGTGAGCTAAAACTTTGACCATTCCATCTGTCGACATGGCGGCGCGGGCACGCCCATTGGCTGAGAACGGAAACGTACCGACTTTGTATTCGACGCTATTTTGCTTGAGCTGCTCTTCGGTGTAACCAACGGCCGCAAACTCAGGCCAAGTGTAAATCACACCCGGAACAGTTTCGTAATTCACATGCCCAGCAAGGCCCGCCATTAATTCTGCTGCGGCCACACCTTCTTCTTCAGCTTTGTGGGCGAGCATGGGGCCTGGAATCAAATCGCCAATGGCATATACATTTGGATATTTTGTTTGAAGGTGAGCATTCACTGTCACAAACCCACGTGCATCGCGAGCAATGCCGAGTTCGTCAAGGCCAAGGCCATCTGAATAAGGTTTGCGACCGACAGCCACAAGCACAACATCAGCTTCTAGAGAACTTTTGGTGCCGTCTTTCACAGATTCGACTTGCACAACCGCGACACCGTTTTTCACATCGCAGCCGGTGGTTTTGGCGCCCAAAATAAATTTCATGCCTTGTTTGGCCAAGATTTTTTGCAAGCGATCAGAAAGGCCGGCGTCCATTCCGCCAGCAATTTTTCCGGCGAATTCAACAACCGTGACATCTGAACCTAGGCGCATCCACACCGAACCAAGTTCAAGGCCAATGGCGCCAGCGCCCACCACAATCATTTTTTTCGGCACTGTGGGGAGTGTTAAGGCTTCAGTCGAAGAAACAATCGTTTTGCCGTCAAATTTCATAAACGGCAATTCGTTGGCTACACTTCCCGTGGCGAGCATCACGTTGCGAGTCTGCAAAATCTCTTTCGTGCCATCAGGTTTGGTGACTTCAACTTCGGTGGTTGACTTCAAGCGACCGCGACCTTGAACCGACGCAATTTTATTTTTCTTAAATAAATAATTAATGCCGTTAGTATTATCGAGAACCACTTTGTCTTTGCGTTTGAGCATCACGGGTAGGTCAAGGCCAACATCTTTAACCACCACTCCGTGAGCGCCGAACTCATGCTTCGCTTGTGAGTAGGCTTCGCTTGAATCGAGCAACGCCTTTGAGGGTATGCAGCCGACATTTAGACAAGTGCCACCAAATGTTGGGTCTTTCTCAACCACACAAGTTTTTAAACCAAGTTGCGCTGCACGAATGGCGCCGACGTAACCACCTGGACCAGAACCGATCACCACTAAGTCATATGTTTCTGCCATAAAAAACCTCTAGGCTGATTTTTAGTCGTAATTAAATTTCAATAAGTAAACGAGATGGGTCTTCAATGCCTTCTTTGATTTTCACCAAGAATCCAACACTCTCGGCGCCATCGATAATTCTGTGGTCGTAAGAAACCGCCACATACATCATCGGGCGAATTTCAACTTTGCCGGCGATCGCAACAGGTCGTTCTTCAATTTTATGAAGACCCAAGATTGCACTTTGCGGTGGGTTGAGAATGGGTGTCGACATCAGAGAACCGAACACTCCACCATTGCTGATGGTGAAGGTGCCGCCTGACAAATCATCAAGTGAGATTTTGCCAGCCCGCGCTTTTTCGGCGTAGTGCTTGATTGAAAGTTCAACTT
>Ga0207013_1087_pt1 | contig 24034 bp, 30 predicted proteins | sample Alteio_BWMinCont_55_FD_153501 | JGI IMG/M metagenome (GOLD analysis project Ga0207013, IMG submission 153501) | Enriched cells from forest soil in Barre Woods Harvard Forest LTER site, Petersham, Massachusetts, United States -... | ecosystem: Environmental > Terrestrial > Soil > Temperate forest >...
CATAGGGGTGAATGCGGATGGCAGTAAACCAACAAGAGTCGCAATTGTGACAGGGACTTTTAAATCGGTTTCCGCGGGTTCGTCTGAAGGTAATAGATCAGATAAAATTTCCCTAAAGTCAGATTCCAATTTTGTAATAGTGGTTATTTCGATCGTCGCAAATTGTTGTACTTTTACTCTAGGAGTCGGAATAATTCTTTCAATATTTTGTAGCTCGGTTATAGGCGAAAGAACCTTTTGTGGGACAACAGATTTGACCAGAGACTCTGTTTCGGACGCATTATTGACTTCCATTTGATTCCTCCTTGAAAGGCACCATCGTGGTGGCTGTTTGTCTCTTACTTTGAGACACAATCGAAGGGTCAGTCTAATATTAAACCTACCTGTAGTCAGGATATCGCCAAATTGATACTAGATCTAGTGATCTAGTCGAAACTGGACATTTGTAGTGCGTCGGTGTTTACGCTTAGGGCTTTTTTGGAGATAGGGCAAGGGAAGACATAAAAACTGAGTCGATATTCTGCTGCCAATTGGAAGAAAGTCCTAAGCCAGATATAACCGATGTCATATTTTTCGAGACCTGAGAGAGAATCAACAGTTTAATACTTCCCAGCGGATAATAAGCCCATTTTGGATCCTTTCTGTAAAGGGTGATTAGAAGATCTGAAATTTGCTGAGGGGTCATTAGACCCATTTGAAGGAGAGTGCCCTCCGCAACAAAATCGGCTGTGCCTTCCACCATCTCATAAGAAGCTTCCATTTCATGACACTAGATCTTCTTGCCGGTCTGGGTTTCAATAAATGTGCTTGATAGCTCCGCGTAACGCAGATTTCGTTTAGAAACAAAGTCTCTAATAAATATCATTACTTGATCACTCTTCCCCTGATACGCCAGAGGCAAAGCTTTGAGCAGATCATTATACTCATTATCGAAAAGAGCTCGAATTTTCTGATTTCCAGCATAACAAGAATTTTCCAAGTTATTGGCAATTTTATCCGTACTTTTTCGACCGTCAGCCACCGGCCAGCGGGGAAAGGGAAAGACGCCGCTATCCTGAACAAAAAGATGAAAGCCTTCGTGTACCATGGCCCAAAACTCCATACTTGGTCCAAGCTCTTTAGGTATTCCGAACTTAGCAAATGGGTTGGAATAAAAATCTAAGCTCCACACAAGGGCAAACTTGGTTCCTTCTGATTTAAAAATTTGGGCTAACTCTCCAAGTGGAGTAGGTTGGCCCTCCATATAAAAGTCGAATGCGCCGTTAGATATGTGGATAGGTTCTCCTAAAGTTGCAACTTTCTCCACTTGCGCATCTTTTACAAAAACAGCACACTTAGGCGCATCCGTGATATTCGTCAAAATGAGATCATGTAGGGCCAAGTGATAGCTGGGCCATAGGAAAGCTTGAATATTTTCTTTCTTAAGGAAGCTGAGGATGATTTTCACGTCACTAGATTTTGCATATTCCGTACACTCGACTTCTTGTTTCTGCCCTGAATTACTTACCTGCGCATAAACTGCTGAAGAAACTATAAAAAATAAGATTCCAAGTAGTCGCACCTTCATTCCCATTTTAAAAATTAATTTTTTCTCTGGATAGGCCATTCGATAAAGCCCGTCCACATCTCAATAGCTGAAGTTTCAATGGATTAAACTCAATGTCCCTCTCATCTTCGACTCTGACTAAGGCATCGACGCTTGAAAGAGAATACATTTCCTTCCCAGAAAAATATGTGATCTCAAAAGTATCTAAAGCATTTCTTTTTCGAAGAGCTCCCAAGAGTAATCTACTGGCTCCAACTTGCTTTACTAATGAGAAGTTAAAATCCGTACTCATCATTTGACCCGATTTGTCGGCGGCCGCGTGAAATCCGAACTTAGCATCAGGGGCGGCCAACCGATAATCGGCCCCTAAGAAAAATTCTAGGCATGCAGATAGGCACTTGGCTCCAGGAGCAACATATGAAATGACCCTCCTCCCTGGTGACAGGCCACGAATAGATCCTAAAAGAAGATCAAAGCTATGATTTTTTCCACCACCTGAATCCAAAGATAGAAGGACGTCCTTATTTCTGCGTAAATGGCTTATTGCATCCCAAACATCATCGGGCGAAGCCCGCTGGCTGAGTTGCCCGAAAAAGTTCATTATCTGAAACGATGGGGTATCTCTGATTGTTACAGAATACTGGGGGTTTACAGCAGCATAATCTAGCCCAGGCACATCAACTTTCTTGGCCGAAGCGAAATTGCAAAAAAGAAGAATGAGGAGATTTAGAAAGCGACATTTCTTATGAGTAAGGCACACGTTCTAGGTCCTAGCCTGACCCCGGATTCCCATCCGAGTCAATAAAGTATGTAGCGTAGTTCTTCCAACCCCAAGTCGCTCTGCCGCTTTCGCCACGGACGTCGAGGTGCTAAGGGCCACCTCAATCCGACTTCGTTTTTCCTTCTCATAGAAAGCATCAAGCTCAGGCAAGGTCATGGGGGTATTCACATCGGGTTTAGTGATATCAAAGAACTTCGCATCGAGTTGTTTGGGATCAATGACCGGGCCGTCTGAGCGAGTCAAAAGATTAATGACGTAGGCCTCAAGCTCCCCAACGTTGCCGGGCCAGTCGTATCGCTCAAGATGACTAATAGTTTTGGCAAGGAACGATTTTCTCTGCCCTGTTTCCTTAAAGTGATTCTCACAGAAATGAAGGACTAAAGGACCAATGTCCATCGGTCGCTCCCTTAAAGGCGGGAGACTGATATTCAAAACGTTGAGGCGATAGTAAAGATCTCCCGAAAACTTCCCTTTCTTAATAAGATCCTCAATATCAGGCTTGGCAGCGGCGATGATTCTAAAGTCAACGGAGTATTCTTGGTTACCACCCACGCGTCTAATTTTTTTCTCTCGGATAGCCCGCAAAAGTTGCTTTTGGGCTTTTAGACTGAGGCAATAAAGCTCGTCTAAAAAGACAGTGCCCCCTTGAACTGACTCGAGAATACCAACTTTGCGGTTTATGGCCCCCGTGAAAGCTCCCTTTTCATGTCCGAAAAGTTCTGAGCCAATCATGTCGTTTTCAGCAAAGGCTGCGCAGTTAACGGCCACAAACTTATCTTTGGGCCCTGCGTGGAGGGCACTGGCCACCAGCTCTTTACCCGTGCCCGACTCACCTAGAATAAGAACAGGATTTCTACTTTCCCTAAACTTCTTAATTCTGAGGGCAACGTCCACCATAGCGGGTGAAATTCCTATAATTTTAAAAGTTCTCAGAAGCTCTTCACCCGCAGACTGAGTTAGCTTGGGTTTTAAAATTCGTGTTGTTTCTTCAAACTTGGCGCAGGCATTTTCAAGGGCTCTACGGAGAATCTGCATATCTTCAGTTTTTTCAATAAAATCGACGGTCCCTGCCCTGAGGCTTGCTAGGATATTGTCGGCAGTCCCATACGCTGAGTACACGAGTATAATACTCTCCGTATTAAATTGCCGGACCTCCTTAGCTGTTTGAGCTCCATTTTTAATGGGCATGTTGTAGTCCAAAAGAACAACAGCATATTCACTCCCCGGAACTCGGAGCTTCCTAAGAGCGTCGTCACCGGAGAGAGCAAGATCAATGTCGTACCCCCACCGCTCTAACAGAGCTCCAGTGGAATGTAAGTTATTGCGGTCATCATCAACAACTAAGATTTTGTGCTTCATAGGGGCCTTCCTTTACCTTCAAGGGTTGAAACTTAACTCTAAATTCAGTTCCAACATTTAGTTGGCTTGAATAACTAAGTTCAGCATCGTATTCAGCGCAGATACGTTTTATAATTCCGAGGCCTATGCCCGTGCCTTTGGCAGCCTTAGTCGTGTAATCAAAATCAAAAATCTGATCCCTTACTTCTGAAGAAATGCCCACACCTCTGTCTGAGACGATAAGAGTTGGACGCTCCTCATCATTGATCAGATTTACTTCGACGTATCCGTCGTCTGTTAGAGCTTCAAGACTGTTCCGCACGAGGTTTTCTACAACTTGATAAAACTCAGTGTGAGTGATCTGAATGGGACTTATCTTAGAGTCTCTACCGATATATCGAAGAGTGTTCTCGTCAACATCAAGAGCAACCCGGAGGTCAGCAAGGATTATATTCAATTCAGTTTTGGGCGAAGGAACACCTATGGGCTCATTTGGATTTTCTTTAAGGTAAGCTGATCTCACTTGGCGAATGATCGAGCCCATGGCCGACATGGTGCGCTCAACATCTTTGACCTCGCCCTCGTTGAGCACGCCCCTTGATCTTACGGTATCAATAAGAAGCGCCCAGTATTTTGCCAGTTGAGACAGCGGTGTTTTTAAATCATGACCTATTTCACGAAGTATGGAGATTTGGGCTTCGTTCTTCGACTCCTTGGCAACGTCACGAGCCAATCTTTCAACTTGGGTATTGAGGCTCACAATCCCGCTTTGAAGGTCTTCAAACTCTGAAAACATGGATGTGCTAACGGGCGACGCTTTCCGTTTCGGATTTTTGATAAAACTTGACCATTCTCGAAGCTGTGAGGAGATCTTGTCAGACGCCTGATCAAGGACAGAAACAAGTCCCCAACCCTGAGAAATAAATATGATGGGAATAAGTAGCAGGAAAAAAACCACCCACCTTGGATCAAAAACTGCGTCAGCAATGAGATCAAGATATCCAAAAACTTTACCATGATCGCCGTCAAAATAAATTGGCTCCAACCGCTCAACCTGTGAAAAGTGGTTGACCCAGCAGACAATTTTATCGGGCCTACATTGTGTCTTTGGATAGTCGGTCCCATCAAAATAAATCACTTCTAAACTCGGATCTCGGACAACGGCAATTTCCTGATCCTTTAGTTTTAATGCCGTTCTGATTTGAGGCTGAACAAATCTCGCTTGGCCCTGTACAATGCGTGGCCTAAAGGAGTAGGCGGCAGTTCGAGCCATTGTTTCAATTCGACTTTCTGACGCTGTCTTAAGTATCCAAATCAGTGCAGGGACAGATACCAGGAGTATCAACATAAAGCTTAAGATTGACCATCTCGTGATCTCAGTACGAAAGAAATTCTTTAAGCTTCCCGCTTTGGTAGTCATTATTTTCCAGCATCCTTAAATCGGATCTTACTCAGAGTTACGGACTCGTCCGTCGTTGGTATTTGGCTAAGATCAATTCCTTTTCTAGCCAGTCCCATAAGGGACAACTGACAAAGGGGGACCACGCGGCCCGTTAATGTTCCTTCCGTTAAAATCGACCGCATCATTGCCACTCTCTTTATCTCATCTGTCTGACGACGAGCTTCGTCAAGGCGCTTGAGGTAGCTTGCTCCTATTTCTGGAATGACTTTGACATCATTCTCCAAATAATATGACATCAAGCCCTCTGGGTCGGGATCGGCAAGTCCTACCGTTCCAATGTAAAAGTCAAATCCGGCCTTTCGATATTGGGGCACAAGATCACTCATGGCGATACTGATGAATTTTGGTTTAACTCCTGTAATAAGAGTTATTTCTCTTTCAATGTTTGCCTTAAAGATGGGATTAACCCTCTCGGGGCTGTACAGAATTTCAAGGGGAGTCGTTTTGAACTGTGAGGGAAGGTCCGTCTTTTGCACTTTCTTGGCATCAAAGTCAGGATCATAGAGTTGATATCCGGGTGGGAAAATTTGATCAGTTAACCTATAACCACTCAAACCTTGAACGAGAGATTCCTTATTTAAGTGAGTATAGAGAAATCTGAAAAGTTCCATTCCCGCATCGCTAAAGAGACGAGGGCTCAATTGAAGAAAGAACATCCGATCGACAGGCCGTTTCCAGAACTCATATCCATCTGAGTGATATCTTTCAGTTGTGGCATTAGGCATGAGGGAAAGAATTTGAATCAGGTTGGGCCAAGAATCTTCTAAAAGAACATCTTGAGGGTTTCTTCCAACCGGCATTCTTTTGATTTTAATTGATTGGGCAAGTGTGTCTCCGCCGTGAACATAATAAGGGTTAGGTTTCAAATCCAATTCATTTTGGGTCCCGTGGGCAACGAAGAAGGGGCCCGTCGTCTTAGACAGATCGAGTTTTCCATCCTCTCGCACATTGAGAATTCCGTAATTGGCTTCAGTCAGTTTACCAAGTAGATTGTTATCTTTGCTTGATGCCTTGAGATGAAAGTCTATGATGTTGGAGTCGGGACACTCAAAGTGGTCCACCAGATTAATCAGACTCCGTAAATCTTCTGGGTGGGTCTTCATTCCTCTTAAAAAACTCTTCTTAACCTGTTCTGAGGTAACAGGTGTTCCGTCTGACCAGTTAAGACCAGAACGGAGCGTAAAACTAACTATAGTGTCACTAACGAATTTCCATTCACCCACAAGGCCACCCACGGGTTGCTTGTCTGGTCCCCACTCAATCAATGTTGAGGCAAGCGCGTAAGAAAGATCCATGTCTGGCAGAGTGATGATTTTTGTTGGATCAATAGGCCAAGTGTAGGACATATAAGTTCGTACTTCACGGGCCGGATTTACTGGATTACTCATGACGGGCATTCCTTTCGCGATCATCAGAATGAGAAAAATAAAACCTAGAGCTTTCATCTTAACCTCAGAAGTAAACCCGTCGCCCGTTTGACTGGGCGACGGGAATTTGAGAATTAGCCACCAGTGGAACCGGCACCGGGCGAGTCAGCGTGGGCCTGAGGGTTCTGATCAGCGCTGCGAATAGCTGAGAAAACATTGCAGGTGTTAGAGACGAAGGTGAAAATCGCGAGCACCGAAAGAGCAAATTTTTTAAAAGACTTCATGGGGTTCTCCTTTCAATTAATATTATTTATGCAATAAAGTGGGGAAGCAGATTCGGTATCTCTTCCCCAGCTTTTAAGTTCAATCGTTTATGGTTAATGTATCCCAATGACTCAACCACCCTTGTTTTGCCAAAGAAGAGGCGTTGCATATCCCGGGAAATGCCGTATCCAACAACTAGAGGAGCGCTCATTATCTGGTGAAATTCAAAATGAAAATTTCTTTCTCTGAAGTGCCTGTACTCCTCTTCCCATTTCCCACTCACCTGCTTCCAACTTTTCTTATCTCCAAAAATCCATTGGGGGAGTTTTTCATGATAGGCATAGAGAAGGCCGTGATCTGGAGGTGAGACCACAGCCCCCTCTACGTCTCTGAGGGCTCTCGAACTCAAAAAATAATACCGTTTCTCTAAGTTTGAACCGAGCCGACAGGCCTCGTTGAGTCCCTTGATTACAGCTCCTTCCAATGTTTTTCCCGTAGCACTGGCGGTAACTGAATAGCCCTTTTCATCTTGTAGAATTATAACAACGGCGGGAGCGAATCCCTCATGTGTCAGCAAAACGCGAACCTTTCTAAGAGAAAGATGCTGACTCAACTCTCGGTCCTGCCAGTCTTTTAGAAATTGCGGGAGAGTTGCGTGATCAATTTCCAACATTGGTATTTTTCTTAGCCAATGAACAAGGACAGCATCCCTCTCCGCAAGCTCTTCAAGTGCAGCTTGTTCCGCTTTAGCCGAGGTTAGGTGGCAAGCCCAGCCATTTGTGGTGTAGAGATCTAAGTGCCTACGGAGAGTAATTCGGTACACTAGCCTTTCAATTCCCTCGGCAACACTTTTTTGAAAAGCTAAAAGGCTGGAATCGTCATCACCATATCCGGTTTCGATAATTCCATCCCCCTCTATGTCAGTGCGATAAGAATACCTTGAGACTCTTAATCCGACTCCGTGGGTCATACGAGTTGAGGATTTGATTCTTATGCAGAGGCGAGTGCCATCACGCAACTCGACGTCGACACCCTTGAGAAAGGCTGAAAACTTCGAGGTGTTTATAAAAGCGCCAAATTTTTCTTTTATATTCATTTTTAGCTCCATGACACCGCCGACATAGAGCAACAAGAGGGCCATCTTTGATAAACAATATCTATGTATTTGAAAGATCTCGGAATAAGGTAAAAACTCAAAAAACTTTAGATAGTTAAACCGGTGAAAAATAGACTCAAATGCGTCTACTCCTCAACAATTATTGGCTCTTTTAGGCCGACAACCTATTGAAACTTGGAACTATTGCTTGGATGGAAGCCCGAGAGACTCAGGCGCGACTGCGCGTCGCAGGTGCGTCTTCCCCTAAGGATCCAGTGGCTAACTTCTGTGCAACTATGAAATAACTCTTAACGACGTTTAGCCACAAATTTGCTATTTTAGCTTTCATCCTACGACTTTTCCTGAGGATAAATGGAAAACTGGAAAATTAGTCTGTCTCTAACGCTTTTGTTGCTTGCTCCTACTGCAAGAGGGGCGACCGAGTGCGCGAATATTACTGTAAGATCGATTGAGGAACTCCGCCTACAGAAAAAGACTGATCTATTTCCATATAATCCTGACGTGTATCGAACTCTATTTGATTTTTATAAGTTCGACGGCGAAGGCACTCTAATTTCTTATGACAATTTGGTTCCAAAATATGCATCCGGATTTTATATATTAATTAAATACGCCCCAACAAAGATTGTGAGCGACTCAAGCTCCCTCTTTCTAAGGGATCCCCGTCTTTCAAAGTACATAAATGATTTGGTAAAAAATGGCGTTCCCGTACTCTTGACTCACGTGGGCAGGGGTTTACTTGCCAGTGTGGATGATATCGAACCATTTTTGTCGTTGGTAAACTGCAAATTTATTCACGATGCTCCTGCGACAATTGAAATCACTGACTGGACAAACCTGTCGACGCTCAAACATGAAATGCAGCATTACGATGATAAAGTTGCTGGCATATTAGACCACATTAGAAGTGAGGTTTCGGTATTTCGAATCAAAGCAGTGATGAGTGACGATGAAGAGTATTGGCTTTCTCACTATCTCATGGAACAGCGAGCCTATTCAGTCGAGGTCAAAGCGGCACAAGAAGGTACCGATCCTCTTGAATATGTTAAGGACAACAATGAGATTCGAACTATGAATCATGAGGAGTATGTAAAATTTGTGACTAATTATAGAGTAGACACTATGGGAAGATACACACGCCACGTTGGCAGAACACTGGCCAACTTAAGAACCAAGAATATCGAAACCTACAACGAGGTTTTGAATCTCATTAAAAAGTACGCATTACCTTCTGAAACGTTTAGTCCTTCGACGCTTTTCCCGGAAAATTTTAAATCGAGCAAGGTTTCATTTGCGTCGCCCCAAACCTGTCACACGTCCAAAACTGAAACAACCTCCAACTCTTTGAAATAATTTAAATTGTGATCACTTGTCTGTCGCCGCTGCGTCTCTAAAATTAATTCTTCAAACCAACAATCTCGTCACTCTTTTTAAATTTCATATCTTCTATAAACCACTTATCCCATGTTGGCACAAAACTGCACTTGGTTTGCAATACCCGTTGGCAACTCACTCACTTTTGAAAAGGAGAGGCCAATGAACGAAAGCATAAAGTTTCGAAAAAATCTTCAGGATGTCGACAACCAGGAGCTCTGGATGGAGCTCGCGAAACGGTACAAGGTCCGTTTCGGAAAGATTGAAAAGCTATTCCACGATGGACGTCCATCGGAATACACAGATTTTGAGGTGCGGCATAAAGAGCAAGTCGGTCCAGATTTAAAACCTATTCCATAAAAATGTAGCTCACCCCTCACGTGCATCAGGGGAGCTTAAAATAAAATTCAGATGACCCACTATAGGGCCGAACCTACGGCGATTAATGGCGGTCACCTCCAATAATTTTTTAGGAGAACGCTATGTCAGAAGTTAAAAAACCATTTCGTCGAGGAAAATGCCAGGTGTGCCACTCGGAGGAATATCTCAAGGCCCAAAAGCTTTGCGAAAAATGCCAGGTCTATGTCGATCAAGACAATGAGAGCTTGGAAGAGATGCCCCTCCTTCTTGAACCAGAGTCCGTGGCTTATAAAAAAGATGACATAAGGCCCTTGATGCTAAATGGCAAAGAACCCCTGTTTGCCCAAATCATTCGTGATGCCAATCTCACTCGACAACAAAGGAGGATTATCAAACTTCATTTTGTTAAGGAAATGACTTTTGAGAAGATTTCAGAAAAGCTCCGCATTTCAAAGGCTTCCGTCCAAATTCAGGTCTCGCGAGCTATCAAAAAACTTAAAATCCGTCATACAAACTCACATATAGTGAGAAGGAAACGAGGTGAAGACCAAAACCTAACGGTCCTTTCCGGTTCGAAAAAACCCAACGCAGAGAAATTTAAACCGGAACCTAAAACCATTGATCCCTATCACTACTATTCTCAGTGTCCTAAGTGCCGTAGCCGAGATCTCTTCGGTCGAGGCAATACGGGATCATGCGCAAACTGCGGCTGGACGTTTTCAGTCTACAGTGTAGCGGAAGTCCAGAACTCCCACGCATGGCCCCCTAATCCGATCCTCGATGGGTCAAAGTATTGAGAGGATGTCTTATGGAATTGATTTTCAGTTCGTACAAAAAATTTGTTTACGCTTTTGTCTCAAATTGCCAGCCCCGTTGGATGAGCCAAGAGTGCTTTATTAGAGAGACTTTAGAAAAAGAGAGGATGAGATTTTATGGATTCAGAATCTAAGGTTTTTTACCAGATCTCCACAGGCACCAAAGGTAATGGCCAGCTTTTAGACCCACATATTGCAGGCTTTGCCTCACTGTCAAAGACGGGTGATTTTTATTATGTCCATCTCATGATGTTACCCGGTTTGACCTTTTACCTTTCAAAAAATAAGGGGCCTGAAACTTACACGGTCTTTTCAAAGTTTGTTGGCAACGAAGAAACCCACCGCCTGCAAAACCCCGTAGGCCAAGGAAGACTTACTCCTGACCTCAAATCTCACCTTGAAATCCGCTTTCCCCTGTTGGCCCGCCCGGTGTTCATGAGCCTTTTCCCCAAGGCTTAGACACCATCTCCACAAAAGAAAGGGGCTTCCGTCCTACCTCCTCGGAAGCCCCTTTTTTCCCTGACTCAAGATTCTTAGCCACTTCTTCCTACCACAAGAAAAATAAAATGAAAAATTATTCGCTTTTGATTCCCATCGTTGCAGCAGTGCTTCTACTACTTTTACCAGAAATTGGTTTTTGCAGTGTTGAGTCAACATTGGGAGCCATGCAGTCAAAACTCATCACAACTATTTTGCCTCTCGCTTCAATCTTAGGAATTATTCTTGCGAGCCTATCCTTTGTAATGGGGAGTCCCAACGCCCGGACGAATTTGATCCTCGCCATTCTAGGAACAATTATTGGTTTTGCAGCCCCCAGTATTATCGCCTTTATTAGAGGAGTTGTTCAGTGAACCTAACAGACCCGTATCGCTATAGAGATCAGAATTCCCCCAAGTCAAACCTTCGTCTTCCGCCGGTCATAAGAGACCTCATTTATGGAGTCCTCGCCTTCGGTGTATTATATATGGGCATCGACACAATAGTGCAAAATCGGTTTGAGGACTACCAATCTAAATTTCGTATTCCACACGTAGAAGTAGATGACAATCTTCTTAAACCGGATCAACCTTCTGCGATCTTTGAGCCAACTGCTCCTCCCCAGGAAAAACCCTCTCCCACTCCAGCTCCTCAAACCGTCGAGGAAGACAAGACTGTTCCCCATTTTAGGAAATTCCGATGAGCCTGCGCGAGTCGCCAGTCAATAGGTGCTTAGATCGAAAGCTTGTCATGTTTGGATTTGAGGTCGTCGATCTTTTAGCGATTTTCTTATGCCTATCTATCCTTAATTTTATATTTGGACAGACTAACATGAAGCTTTTGATGATCTGGACCCCTACACTGGCGCTCGCCCTTACCCTACGCATCGGAAAAATCGGTAAACCCGATAAATATTTAATTCACTGGATAAAATTTCAAGTTCAACCCGGTATCTATAACGCCTTCCTTGAACCCTCGGTCGTAAGTCCACCTCCTCGCCTCACAAAGAGGAAGGCCGCGGCATGAATCCTATTCTTGCCGACAAGCTCCAACTCTGGGGCTTTGAAGACGATTTTATTATTTTCTCTGATGGTTCTTTCGGTTTTGGCCTTGAGATTTCTCAGCTTGATATTGATTGTCTCAGTGACGAAGCGGTCAACGCACTGGCGGAAAGAACATCTCAGTTTCTCAATGGGTTGCCTGTCAGCTCCGATATACAATTTGTCAAAACCGTTGTCTCAGGTTCAAATGACCTTCTACAGGGACACCTGCAACTCGCCCAGACATCTCAAAACGATATTGCTAAAGTTCTAACTCAAGAAAGAGTAAAAAGACTCCATGACCTTGAAGCCGGGAATCTACTTCCAAAACACCATCTCTATGTTTTTGTCAGACGCAAAAGCCAAGGGCCATTATTCCAAAAGCCCAAATTTTTCTCAAGACCAAAACTATTTGAAAAAATGGGCGAAAGCATATTGACTCGGGAAATTGTAACTACTCAGTCTTTAAGGGATCATGTTGCTCGGGGTTTATCAACTCTCGGTATCCAATCAAAAACTTTAAACGCGGACACACTAGCAAATATCATCTATAGGCAATGGAACCCGTCTCGTCCAACTGAGCTCTCAGGATACGATTCCGAGGACATCCGTTCATCTCTTTTGTTTTCCGACGTTGCTATCTCCGAAAAAGGCTTTGTCATAGGCGACACCCATTACAGGATCGTCAGCCTTAAGATACTGCCTGAGAGGACGCATGCTGCCATGAGTAGGGCGTTTCTTGATCTGCCCTTAAACTCAAGTTTGTTTTTGACAATCAATGTTCCTGATCAACAACGTGAGGTGGAAAGTTTGCAAACTCAAAGACGGCTTGCTTTCTCTATGGCCCGCGGTAAGAGAGAGGGAGTCAGTGACATTGAAAGCGAATCAAAGTTTCAAGACCTTGAGACTCTTCTTTCGGAAATGATTGCTCAAGGAGAAAAGGTCTTCCACGTCAGCCTTAACGTTGTTCTTCAGTCACAAGGTACGGAAGAATTAAATGACCAAGTGGCTCATACTCTTCTTAAGTTTCGGGAGTTAGCCGGCGTATAATTATTTTATGTCTGATCCTGTCCAAATCTAAAAATTTAGCATCTCCTTTCTCGCTAACTCTTACAAGTAGGTACAAATGGCCGAAGGCATGATCGAGTCCCTAGCGGCATTCGATATCTTTTCTGAACTTTCTATTCCCAACGCGCGAGCAAAAGAAAGGTCCCGTCGACTCAAAACGTCAAATCTCTCGGACCTTCTTCCTCTCTATGGCCCCTGGGTGGGCCATAATAGACCAAGTATTCTCCTTCGATCTCGCTATGGAACCCTCCTAGGGATTGACCCGTTCGCGCCGGAGTTGACGAATTTTTGTCAAATTATCTGTGGCAGTTCCGGGAGCGGAAAAAGTTATCTTACAAACCTGCTCCTCCTCCAGATGCTTAACGATTCACCCAAGGTCTTTATCGTCGATATTGGGGGATCCTATAAAAAACTATGTGACAACTTGGGTGGCCAGTACGTTCCCCTTGGTGTTGATGTTGTTCAATCTCTAAATCCCTTTGATCTTCTTGACGGAGAAGTTCTTCCATCAAATTCAAAAATTAAATTCCTCGTTGGTCTCATCGAAATGATGACTAAAGAGGATAAGGACTTAAGTCTCAACCGCCTCCAACGTGTTGAGATCGAAGAAGCTATACAAAAAGTTTACGATAAAGAGAAGGCCCCAACCCTGGCCCACCTGCGGGAGATTCTTCTTTCTCATAATGACTCAGAAATTAAACGCATTGGACGCATCCTCACTTCTTGGTGCGGCAACTCTCCCTATGGGAAATTTGTTGACCGCCCTACAACGATTCAGCTCAAAAGACCTGTTGTCTGCTTTGATCTTAAAGGGATGGAGGCTTATCCTGATTTGCAGGCCGCATGCCTCTACATCATCACCGATTTTGTGTGGCGCGAGGTTCAAAGAGACAGATCCACTAAAAAGTTTTTAGTCTTTGACGAATGTTGGAAACTTCTTGAAAGTGAATCCACTTTTATCGCCGAAACTTTTAGGACATTTCGAAAATATCTCGGTTCGGTAATTGCCATCAGTCAAAATATAGATGACTTTGCAAAGAGCAAAGTGGCTGCGGCGATTCTTTCCAACTCAGCCACCAAATGGATCTTGATGCAAAAGGGAGCTGATCAGGCGCGTCTTCAAGAGGTTCTCCAACTCAATCCCAATGAAATGGACGCGATCGCGAGTCTGCACCAGGAAAAGGGAGTCTATTCGGAGGCTTTTCTCATGATGGGAGACCGCCATTGCGTGGTCGTCGTCGAAGCTACACCGCTTGAATATTGGATTGCCACAACAGATCCCAGCGACGTCTCAACGTTTGACCAGGCTCTTAAAGAAAGCCCAAACGTGGATCATCTTTCTATTTTAAAAATTCTTGCTGAAAAGTATCCCCGTGGAGTTGCCGCGGCCCAAAGGAACTCTTCTTGAAAAGGTATCTCGTAGGTACTGCTTTTCTGATCGTACTTACTACTCAGTCCGCCCGATCCGATTTTTTTGGCGGCGACATTCCATTGCTCGCTCAAATTTTATCCAATAGCATCCAACAACTTGGGCAACTTCGCTCTATTTTAAGTGCCAACAAAGACAACCTCGAACTTCTTCAGAGTATTAACCAGGGAATTAATGACTCCCTCAATCTCTATCGAACAGTTTTCCCCAATAGCGACCCAGGGATTTTCAAGGAATGGGAAAAAACCCAAGGCGGACTTCTAAAATTGCAAACCCTGTACGGAATGATTACACCCTCGCCTGAGTCCGCCATCGAAGCAGACACCGACGAGGGTGTCATCGAAGCCATTTCTCTCAACAACTCTATTTACGATTACTCAATGCAAATCGACGAGATCGGAGAGCAAATCAAAACCTATAGTCACTCTGTTTCTCCCGGTGGTGCCCAAAAACTAACAGCCCAAACATTAGGAGTCATGCTACATGTAATGAACCAAAGTCTAAGGGCACAAGCAACAGGGCTTAAGATTCAGGCCCAAACACTGGCTATTCAAAATCATAAAGATAAAGAAATGACCCGCCACTCCGTTGACGCATCAAATAGTCTCCAGGCAGCAATGAAAAATGAGAAAGACTCTTTTGAAATTCCGAGGTTTTAAATATGGCTGATATGTCTTGGCTTGCAACAGAAGCCAAAACGATTCATGAGATTTTTGTTCAGCTTTATTTTCAGCTGATAACGATTTTTCTACTTTTGGCCGTGTTCCTCGAATATTTCAAATGGCCCCTGGGAAACACCCCCACCTTTGCTCCTTATGTTGGCCGTGTTCTAATTGCTACTATTCTTCTTATCTCATTTCCCCAGGTAATTAATCTCATCGGTGATGTCGCCGATGGTCTTTCCCATAAACTGGGCGACCTCAATGAATTTAATCTGGTGCGCGCCCGTATGGGAGAAAAACTTCATGAGTTTACTTTTTCCATGCTTTGGGCAAAAGACGGGGTTATTCTTCTTATATCGTTCGTCCTATTTTTCGTGCTGTATTTTTCAATTCATGTGGCTAACGCGTTTTTACTCTACACATGGACGCTTTTATTTATCTTTTCCCCTCTCTTGATCGCTCTTTACGTTCTTCCTGCGACCGCCGGAGCAACCAAGGCTCTCTACCAGTCCCTAATGGAGGTAGCCTGTTGGAAAATAGTATGGTCGGTTCTAGCGACACTCCTCTGGAGCGCTGCTCTTAGTGACATCAACAAGCCAGGTCATGAAATTAGCTTTCTATCAGCGGTATGTTTTGACCTTATCTTAGCAAGCTCACTCATTTTGACTCCGGTGGTAGTTCACAGCCTTGCTTCTAGCGGACTTGCCTCCCTTTCTCGGACCCTGGGTGGTATAGCAATCGGCGCCTCGATGATCGGTCCCGCTCGAGTCCTCAAAGGCTCAAAAGGTTTTCTCGCTCGGGGGTATAACCTTGGTCACTCTGCCACAAACGCCGTCACCTCACGATATTTCCCTAAGATTCACTCTTACACATCGAGAGCTCCTAAATTTAGAACAAGAAGTATTTCTTCAATTGTAGGCATGAAAATGTACCAACCTAGCCCCCCAAAATCCCCCGCACAGGGGCCAAACAAGGCGTAAAAATATATGAAGTTTACCTCCGCATGGGCCGACATAGCGGCCCAAAATATAAACCTTAAGGTTGCAACTATTTTTCTGTCACTGACTACTATGAGTCTTGGAGTTTGTGTAATCAAGCTCGCAACAAAGGACCCTTTAGTCATTGAACGGGGATGTGTTACGAAATCACTGGCCCTCTCCGGAAACATCCGCACCCAGCAAGAGATTGAAGCCTTTGTAAAAGAAGGTCTCTCCCAACGGTTCGATATGGATAATCATGACACGTTTCTTCTTTCAGAGGATGAAAGAATGAATCGCACTCAAGAAGACAAGGAGCTCAAATCAAAGGATCTCAAGCAGCGGGTTATTATTAACAACGTCAAAATAGATGGAGCAGCAGTTCAGGTCGACACAGATCGGCTCCTTTCTATCGGCCAAGTCCGTTCTGTCGTTTCATTTCCACTCACCGTGATACTCACAACAATCGATCGGACTCCCGTTAACCCCTATGGCCTCCTCCTTCAAAAGGTCTCTTCTCAGAAAAAAACCGAAAAATGAAGCAACGAAAAGTTGATTTTAACATTCTTTGGCTCGTCATTATTGGTCTTGCGGCACTCTCACTCATACATTCGTTGGGATGGGCGAAGGAGGCCCGGGTAATTCGCTTAAGCGAAAGACAAGTCGGGAAAATCATGATTCACCCGGGACAGAGCACAATCTTGAGCTTCTCGATGAAACCAACTAAAGTTATCCTGGGCAATCGAGGAGTTTTTGCTCTTGAGTATGTTGAAAATGACCTCGCCATTGCTGCCCTTGCTCCAAATGTCCATTCAAATCTCTTTGTGTATCTCCCCAGTGGCCGCTTTGCATTTGACCTGGTTACGACCCCTAATCTAGGAGACGAAATTGTCGTCGTGCAAGACGCTCCCGACAAACATATTCCGGTAAAATAAATTGAGTGACGAACTCCGAAATATTGAAGACGACGGAAGACTCCAACGACAATGGGGCACCCAGTGGATTTATAAAATCCAAGGCTTTAAGAAGACGTTGGATACAACCAACGCCATGTGGGCCTCGCTTGCTGTATTTTTACTGACAATCATCGTCCTACTTTTCGGCGGAAATAATCCACCGCCTAGAGCACTGCAATCCCCTGATTTGGCCGGTTCAGAAATTATGGCCAACGGAAGTTTACCAAATAATTTTAGTATCCCAGGACAAACAGAAACAATTGGACAAACCTCAGCCTATAAAAGACTTGGAAAGTTGTCTCGAAAATTTTTGGGTCCTCAGCTTCTTGAACGTCCTTCTCTTCAAAAAATCCCTCCCGGCCTTATAGGTAAAGCCGTCCTCACTAGCGGGGCATCGAACGGCCCAATACGAGCAGAACTCACCGAGCCTCTGGATTTTAATGGCGAGGTGTTTATTCAGGAGGGGGCAGTGCTCCTCGGGACTGGCGCTTCTACAGAGGAGAGACTTTTTATTCACTTTGATCAAATTGTCACAAGAGAAGGGACGATTCTTTCAGCGAGGGCTGAAGCCCTAGACCCCAGTGATAAGATTGCGGGACTTAAAGGATCGAAAATTGGGGGGCATGCGATGAAGCTCGCAGGTGGCATTGGACTTGGCTTTGTCGGCGGACTTACGGAAGGCCTTCAAGACTCTGATGTTCAAGGTGGTGTAGCCGTGAGAAGCCCCTCTTTGAAAAATGCCATGCTCAACGGAGCTGCCACGGCAGCGCTCGATCAATCTAGAGATATGATGCAAGGGCTCAAGGATAAACAACCTATAATAGAGGTTAAGGAAGGATCCAAGGTACTTGTGATTTTCGAACCAAATTAAAAAATGAATCGCTAACGTTTTCCCTACCAATTTTCCCCAATTCGGGAAATTTCCTCGTTCCCATCTTCTTGCCGTTATTTTTTCCTCAAAACGCAAGTCTTCAATTTTTTCAAGGATATAAAATGAACAAAGTTGTTGCCCTCTACCAAAGAGTTTCGACCCAAGATCAAAATGTAGAATCCCAAAACAGAGCCTTGCTTGAGTGGTGTTCTAAGCAGGGTATTTTTAACTACGAAATTTTCACTGATCACGGTATTTCTGGTGCAAAGGAGAGTCGACCCGCCCTCAATCAACTTATGGAACGAGCGGAGAAGGGTGAGATTGAACAGGTCATCGTGTTTTCATTTTCTAGGTTTGCAAGAAGTGTAAGCCATCTATTAAAAGCACTTCAAAAATTTAAAGATAAAGGGATCCGCTTTCACTCCATCACCGAAGCTCTGGACACAAACTCCCCAATGGGAATGGCTCTTTTTACGATACTCGGAGCCCTCGCCCAACTCGAACGTGAATTAATTCGAGAAAGAGTAATTGCTGGATTAAAAAATGCCAGAGCCAAAGGAAAAATTATCGGCAGAGCCCGCAAACGAAACGACATGCTCATTCAGTCTTTGCTGGCCGCCGGACTAAGTTTCAGAGAGGTTGCCAAAATTGCAAAGTGCTCGCATGGATCAGTCAGCGCCTCCAAAAAAGAATGGCTTGAAAAACAAGCTAAAGAGAAGGCCGCTTTGAGCAGTGAGCCTAAGGACGGGACCATTCTAGAACAACCGAACGAAGAGCCGCCTCGATCCAAGTTAGACTCCACAATTCAGAAAATGAAAGATGCCAACCTGCCTCCAGAGTTAGTCCAACAGGTTCAAGTCGAAATGGAAAATGCAGCAAAAGAAAAAGCTCAAACGATCTTGAACGAGGTGAACAAGACCTGTGAGCTGACTACCCCAAATGGGACACCTACGACTTAGACCTCTATTTTGTAATACGAATAAATGGTCCTTGATTCTGGAGGGCCGTAAGCGTTTTTGACCACGAGTAACACCCAATAAGGGGACCCGGTCCAAACCTAGGAGCTAGACTCGACCGCACCCTTGGCAAAACCGAGGGTTTGCTATACAAAATCAGTTGACCCCGTTTTTAAAAACCCAAAGCAATCAATTACATTTGGCTACTTTTTTTCTTCGAGACACTTCGAAGCTGGAGATTTTTTTGCTACTGATGTGTGCTTTGCTTGCCTAAAAATTATCATTAACGAAGTAACTTTCCGGGCAAAGCAGCGATTTTTTCTTGACCGCCTAAACACCCCACTTTGAGGCACTCATCTTAGAAGGCTTACTAAACTTGTCGCCGACGAAAATATCCCAATGGCATCGGAGTCTAAATCCAAAACTTATTTCGCGGTTGGAATTCCAAAGAAGTGTATTAAGGTTAGGGGAGCTACTCTATAAAAACTAGAAGCGATATATTTTTTAATTTCTTGTTCTGCTTCAAGCTTTTCGGCTTCAGAGCGACCCGCAGCGGTTGCCTTCATGTACTCAATGAACTTTTGTCCCATCTCGGTGCCCTCATAAAACCCGTAGTTAGAAATGAAATAAGGGAGAAGTCCCGACACTTTAATTGTCTCCCCAGTGCCCTCATTTTTTATAATATAGTCGATCGGAGTTGATAGATTGTCAGAAAATGGGGACCTTTGTACTCCGAGATAAAGTACGGATTCCACTTTGAAGGTTTTTCCGTTGATCACAACCTCAAAAACGCTTCCTTTGCTCAGCTCGTGAGCCTTCATTACCTCAAACAAGGGTTTTGCCAGATCTTGATGAGTCAAACCTAAATTCCTAACGGTTTCGTTATCTCTAGCTAAAAGCTCCCTCAGATCTTCGTGGTCTCCGATAAAACCTGACTCCGACCCTTCGTAATCAGTGGTGGAATGCCCTGGTCGCATTTTCTTTTCTAGCTCTTTGATTGAGACGTTATTAATGCTGCGCAAATTTAACAATGCCTCTGTTGAATTCGGTTTGCCCACTTCCATGTCATGAGGAGTTTGTGTTTTTCCCACCATTTTTAATCTTATCGCACAAAGAGGATCAACCGGCCCCGCGCCTTCGACACCATATACAATGCTTGAGAAAGATAAGAGGAAAGCAAGACCAATAAAGCTCAGGGGTCTAATACATCCAAGTACTTTCCAATGGGTCAATAAATGAGTCGGGCCTGGTTTAGTTTCCATACCTCCGAATAAGCAACACGTATGCCCAGGATTTCAAACCAATATGGAGACTACTGGGAAAAATCAGGCCTAAGATCAAAATTACGATAGCTAATATATTGACATCCCAAGGCCAAATTTGAGCCCCCGGGTTCTTTATAGGCCTTTGACCAGTGATGTTGAATGAAAAAAGTACCGATTCTAAGCTGTGAGAACATCAAAGAAATTCCTTTATTCGATTTTAGCTATTTCGGCGATATCTCTCATTGCACTGAGTGATTCTAGTCAGACAACATTAAAAGACATTCTAACTTCTTTAGCGCCTTACCAAACTGAGCCTGCTGCAGCAATGTGGCCACACGGAAGGTCACCTGAGAGATTCGATTCTAGTTATAAACAACCTCGCATCACAGTCACTTTTACTGAAAAACTGAATCGCCAGGTGGGAGCTTTAAAAGACTTCTTTGCATATACGGAAAACGCAAAACTCTTGCAAGAGATCAAATGGAACCCTAATAAAACCCCACCAGGCTATGATTTCTATGTTGCTGAAAATTATGATGGTCATTCTAGGCCCCATCTTGTTCCTGTTTCCGACCAACAAACTTGTGTAAAGTGCCACCAGAATGGTGGGCCTATCTTTGAGCACTTGAGTTGGTCAGAAATGAACGAGAGGGACGTAAATTTCGGAGATCCCAATGTCATTGATAAAATTAAGGCTGCACGTGGAGGGGACACAAAGTATTTAGGTTTTGATATTTCGAGCAGTGGGCAAGATCTCTCAAGGAACGTTGAAGGCGCCAATCGACTTATACAAGCCGCTAAAGCATGTTCTAGTGTTTGCAAGGATGACCTGACTTGCAGAAAAGAGCTTTTAAATAATGCGCTCACAAATCCAGTTCCAGCTCGCCACCTCCATTCTTTAGAGGTGGCTGAACTTCTCGAATCAATAGATGGTCATGATAAAAAATTTCCATTTAGTGGTTCAAAGGCTTTTCAAGAAACCGTTCAAAATAATTGGCCGTTTGACGGATACGCATTTCCAGATTGGGGTCTACCTGACTTACCCGTTCGCGATCTTAATCCCCTTTTGAAAGACTTTGAAAAAATAGCTTACTCAGGCACCAATTACGATTCCATTTTAGAGGCCGCTAAAAAACAGCACATAATGCCGGCTGACCAATCTAAAGTTGGACAAGCCTTGAAGGAACTCGATCCTCGGACACATCGAAAACTCATCGAGCCTATTCCGAAAAAAGAAGCGGCAGGTTATTTACAAGCAGTTGCATTTGAATGTCTAGGATTCGATGATCTCGATGCAAAAATTCTTAAGTCTCTGAAAAAGGCCGAGATTGCAAATGCTTTAAATAAAAAAGAGATGCAGGACCTCATCAAGAATTGGCCGCCGGTACACGGGATAGTTATAGATACATTGCTAAAAACCCTCGGTAAAAACAGTTCACAGGTTTGCAATTGCGATTTGAGAGAAGATAAAATAGTTCCACCGGGGCATCAACCTATGACTCCAGAAAAAGTTTCGGCCATAGCTGCATTCCGAGATCATCTTATCGATGTAGAGAAGATAAGACCCATTTCATCCAAGCATTTCCAAGCCCTTTGTTATGAATGTCATGGCGCCACAGCTACGAAATACCCAGGAACGCCGAAATTTAACTTTGATAATCCAGAAGCCTTCATGTCTACCGTGATTACTCATCGCAGTGCCTTTATTGACGAATTACAGAGAAAAGATATGCCTTTTCAGGGGGCCTCTCGACAGCCCTCCGAAGCCCTAAGATCTGACATGATCAAATATCTTCAATCTTTAGCAAATTAGTTGAGTCAAAAAAATAGAATTGCCGACCTTGTTCCCAAACCACTGGGTTCGTTGATGTTCCTTCGGACCTACTATATTAATTCATTTATCCATTGTGATTAGTAGGCTATCGCATTTTAGGGCGAATTGGTTTCGCAACTGCGGTTGCGCTAGCTGCAAATTTCAGCACAGCGAAATTACTAATCACTAGTGATTGGTGGCTGGAGTGAGAGTTCTATAAAATTCAAAGGAAACCGGGCAGATGGAGACTTAGACATGTGAGAGCAGTCAATGTCCAAAGAGAGGCGATGGCGACCAAGTGATTCCAGATACATCTTTAATATCTAAAACGGCAAGAATATTTTCGGCTGATCCAGTGGCGGTGACTACTCCAGTACCGATGCCATCAATGTAATTATGGGTAGGTCGTTGACCTTCACCACTAAATACTGCAAGAGATTTCCTCACCTTTTTTACTCCAGCCGTAAATCTTCTTTTGCTAACGCCTTTAGGATTATCGACCGACTGACTGAAGATAACATAGACTAAACCATCCTCCAATTTCGTACCTTTTTTTATCTCTTTTACAAGTTTTGGATCGAGTTTAGCTTTAAGTTCAGGTGTAAGATCTCGTAGAAATTCTCGTACATTGATCTTACTTAATTGACTCCGACAGCTTGGATTAGTTTTGTCTTCCGCTTTGAGATGAATTGAGTACGTAATTAAAATAAAAAGAATAGAATAGGAAATGAGTTTCATAGACCACCTCCAAGGGAAAGAAACACAACAAAAAGGAGACATAGCATACTTCGACCACCGGCCAAACTGTAGTTTTTACTTTGGTCATAAACCAAATGTCTGAGAGTTTTTCCGACCCTAAGAACCCGAAGGGAAGTCGATCTGCTATCTGATGGGTCAAATCGAGCTGGCTTGACCGTGTCCAACATGTCTTTGTAGGCGAAGGGCCGCATTCGCTCTAGGGCTGTTACACTTTCTCCCAGATTCTCGCCCTGCCTCGTCCGGGATTTTGCGAGGCACTTGATAGCGGTGAATATTAGTCTGCACTTTAATGATCAGGCCTTTCCGGTGAGGCGCTTCTAAACTTATGACAGGTGGGACCTCCTCCGCGCATCGAAGTCTACTTGGAGGTTGATGCTCCCCCAAAGTCATATTCTAGCCCTGTGACTTTGAAGTTTGTCCCCTCATTGCCCCTGGTATCTGTAAAGTGACTCAAGGTTTGCCCTATCTGAGAATAGTATGCTCCAACAAGGTCTTTGCAAGACGCCTCGGTCTCAAAAATGGATTGCGCAAGAAAAACTCGACGGCTGAAAATGTCATGAGGAGCCTTTCCTCTAGCATAGATAACACAAGACCCAGCAAACGCTGAACTACCCATAATCGTAGAGATTATCACTCCTAAAATTAATTTTTTATTTTGCATAAACTTAACCTCTTTCCTTGAATTCAAAAAGGAATGGTTCAAGAAGCGTGCCCGAAGGTGCTTCCCCTATTACAAATTTCGATGAGTCGTATTGAAATACCGCTGGCGGGCCGCTTATTGTTTAACAGAGCGACGGAAAAAGGCCCTGGCATTAGGCAAATAGGAGCCTTGGACAACGTTGGTTACAGGTAAGTTTGATCTGTCCCCAGATAGTGAATTTAAGCTTTTAGCATCGGCCCTCGCCAATTCGTTATCGAAATTATCCCCATAGTAACCGTCGCTATGTCCGTAAACCAACACAAGACTCACCTTTAAGTCCTGGTTACCAAGATTTCTATTGGCCCGCCGGGTGCACGTTCGGAATATCCCCTGAATCGTGGCCGCTATGATTTTTGTTCGAGGCTTTTCGAGCCTGAAAAATTTAAAGCGGGCACTCAACTTTTCTGGCATCGCAGGTTATTTTTTGGATTTAGGACGACTACTGTTAAATACCATTTCAGAGGTCCGCATCGATCACTTCATGAATAAACTTTAGTACACTGTCCGCTGTTAAATTAGTCCCTATACTTGCGACAACGTCTGTAAGCTCTCCAGTTGGGGTTGCGTTCCCAGAGATCACACCGACTAAAATTATATTTCCATCTGCATCGATTGCATACATGGCACCCCCGGAATC
>Ga0207013_1088_pt1 | contig 23891 bp, 22 predicted proteins | sample Alteio_BWMinCont_55_FD_153501 | JGI IMG/M metagenome (GOLD analysis project Ga0207013, IMG submission 153501) | Enriched cells from forest soil in Barre Woods Harvard Forest LTER site, Petersham, Massachusetts, United States -... | ecosystem: Environmental > Terrestrial > Soil > Temperate forest >...
ATTCGCACGTATGGCCCGTGGTATCCGAAAAATGGCTTCCGCTGCCTGTAATTGTTCATTCCGATAATGGCCTCGAATTTTTTTCATCGGGTAAACTGATGCCGGAAGGCACTATTTATAAAGGCGAAAAAAACAGCTACAAACTGGAAGAAAATAAAATAAAAATTGTAGATGCATCTGGGAATATCGACGAAGCGGCTAACAAACATTTAAAAGATTTTTCGATAACCCGCAACGTAGTAAGTATGTTTATGACTATGGCTATTTTGCTTATTATATTTTTAAGCGTGGCTGGGTCGTACAAAAAACGTATTGGGAAAGCGCCAAAAGGCCTTCAGTCGTTTTTGGAGCCTGTTATCCTGTTTGTTCGCGACGATATTGCCGTCCCCAATATTGGCAGCCTGAAGGCAAAAAGATTTTTGCCTTTGCTGCTTACCATTTTCTTTTTTATCCTGATCAACAACCTGTTTGGGATGATACCGTTTTTTCCGGGGGGGTATAACCTTACTGGTAATATTGCGGTAACTGCGGTGCTATCGGTTATAATATTCTTTGTGGTTAACCTTAATGGTAATAAACACTACTGGAAACACATATTTGTGCCTAACCCGTGGTGGTTATTCTTTATTATGATACCGGTTGAAATTGTAGGCATCTTTACCAAGCCTATCGCTTTAATGATTCGTTTGTTTGCCAACATTACTGCCGGCCACATATTAATATTAAGCTTAATATCCTTAATATTTATTTTCAAAACAATTGCTGTAGCCCCTGTTTCAATTGTTTTTGTGGTATTTATGGATGCCATTGAGTTACTGGTGGCCTTTTTGCAAGCTTATATTTTCACCTTGCTGGCAGCGTTGTTTATCGGGATGGCTATTGAAGAACACCATTCAGATCATGGCGCCGAAATTTTGTAATTAATTATCTTTTATATATACACGTTTAAATTTAAAACACAATGACTGGAATGATTGGAAGCATCGGTATGGTATTAGCTCAGGCTACAACTGTACACGGAAGCGTTGCAGGTTTGGGTGCCGGTTTAGCTGCAATTGGTGCAGGTATCGGTATTGGCCAGATCGGCGGTAAAGCTGTTGAAGCTATTGCACGCCAGCCTGAAGCAATTTCTAAGATCCAACTTAACATGATCATCGCTGCCGCCCTTGTAGAAGGCGTGGCCCTGTTTGCGGTGGTTGTTGCAGCATTCTTTTAAGATGCCGCGAAAAAGCAACCCGGAGCGGTTGGCGCCGGGTTGTTTTTACTTTAATTGATTGATTACTAAAATATTCTTTAAACATGGATTTAGTTACCCCCGCGTTGGGCTTAGTTTTTTGGACTACGGTTTGTTTTGCGATATTATTATTTATACTGGGTAAATACGCCTGGAAACCTATTTTGGCCGCTGTTGCCGAACGCGAAAATTCTATTGAATCGGCATTATCAAAAGCTGAAGCCGTAAGGGAAGAAATGACGCGTTTAACAAGCGAGAACGAAGCTTTATTAAAACAAGCCCGTGCCGAGCGTGATGCTATTATAGCCGAAGGAACAAAGGTTAAAAACCAGATCATCAGCGAAGCCAAAGAATCTGCGCAAAAAGAAGGCGCCCGCCAGGTAGAGCTTGCCCGCCAGGAAATAAACACGCAAAAAGCAATTGCTATCGCCGATGTAAAAAACCAGGTAGCCAGCCTTTCATTGGAAATTGCTGAAAAGATATTGCGCAAGCAGTTTGAAGACCAAAAGAAACAGGACGAATTGGTTAAGGAATTATTAAAGGAAGTGAAACTTAGTTAGAATTTACGATTTACGAATTACGATTTTAGATTTATTAATTGATTAATAAAAACAACATTCTGGAATCGTAAATCGTAAATCGTAAACCGTAAATAAAAACATGTCAGAAGTAACAGTAGCAGCCAGGTACGCCAAAGCATTGATCGATCTTGCACAGGAACAAAATGCTGTGGAGGAGATGAAAAATGATATGGAGCTTTTTCATCATACTTTAAGGGTAAACCCCGAGTTGAAGGCGGTTTTGGCTAATCCTATCGTATCGCACACCAAAAAAATAAAAATACTTGATGAGGTTTTTTCAGGAAAAGTGGATAAAGCGAGCATCACATTTTTTAAGCTGATGGTTAATAAAAGCCGGGGCGAAGTTTTATACACCACCGCGCAGGAATATATTAATATGTATGATATTAAAAATCATATCATACACGCTAATGTGGTATCGGCTACAGAATTATCTGCCGAAAACAAGAAAAAAATGATAGCCGATATCCAGGCAGCCACAGGCGGTACCATAAAATTAAATGCAAAAGTAGACCCATCGTTGATTGGCGGGTTTGTTTTAACTGTTGGCGACAGGGAGGTGGATACCAGCATTGCCAACGATCTGAAAAAATTAAAAAAGGAATTTGCCAAAAGGGTGATTTCTGTTTAAAACTAAAAACGCTAAAAATAAAAATTTAAAAAATGGTAGAGGTAAGACCAGATGAAGTATCGGCAATTTTGCGTCAGCAATTAGCCGGCTTCAAGTCAGAATCTGAATTAGAAGAAGTGGGTACCGTGCTCCAGGTGGGTGACGGTATTGCACGCGTTTACGGATTAACAAAAGTACAATCAGGTGAGCTGGTTGAGTTTGGTACCGGTTTACAGGGTATCGTACTTAACCTTGAGGAAGATAACGTGGGGGTGGTTTTGCTTGGCAAATCTGACGATATAAAAGAAGGTGATACCGTTAAACGCACCAAACGGATTGCCTCTATAAATGTAGGCGAGGGTATGCTTGGCCGCGTTGTTGATACATTAGGTAGCCCTATCGATGGTAAAGGCCCGATAAAGGGACAAACTTATGAAATGCCGCTTGAGCGCAAGGCGCCTGGGGTTATTTATCGCCAGCCGGTGACCGAACCTTTGCAAACAGGTATCAAAGCTATCGATGCGATGATCCCTATCGGTCGTGGACAGCGTGAGCTGGTAATTGGCGACCGCCAGACAGGTAAAACTGCGGTTTGTATCGATACCATCATTAACCAGAAAGAATTTTATGATGCCGGCAAACCGGTAATATGCATATATGTAGCCTGCGGCCAAAAAGCAAGTACGGTTGCAAACATTGTACGCACACTTGACGAGAAAGGCGCTATGCCTTATTCAATCATTGTTGCTGCTAATGCTTCCGACTCTGCTACCATGCAGTTCTTTGCGCCATTTGCAGGTGCTGCTATCGGTGAGTATTTCCGTGATACCGGGCGCCCTGCATTGATCATTTATGATGATCTTTCAAAACAGGCCGTTGCTTACCGCGAAGTATCGTTGTTACTGCGTCGTCCACCGGGCCGCGAGGCTTATCCAGGTGATGTATTTTACCTGCACAGCCGTTTATTAGAGCGCGCCGCTAAGATCAGCCAGAATGATGAAATAGCACAGGCAATGAACGACCTTCCTGAATCTATCAGGAGTATTGTAAAAGGTGGTGGTTCATTAACAGCATTGCCTATTATTGAAACGCAGGCAGGCGACGTATCGGCTTATATCCCAACCAACGTAATTTCAATTACCGACGGGCAGATATTCCTTGAATCTAACTTGTTTAACGCAGGTGTACGTCCCGCCATTAACGTAGGTATCTCGGTATCACGTGTTGGTGGTAACGCGCAGATAAAATCGATGAAAAAGGTTGCCGGTACATTGAAACTCGATCAGGCGCAATACCGCGAGCTGGAAGCGTTCTCGAAATTCGGATCAGATCTTGATGCATCAACCAAAACTGTGCTTGACAAAGGCGCACGTAACGTTGAAATATTAAAGCAAGGCCAGTATGCACCGGTAACTGTTGAAAAGCAGGTTGCTATCATATACCTTGGTACAAAAAACCTGATGCGTAACGTGCCTGTAAATAAAATACGGGAATTTGAAAGCGAATTTACAACCCAGTTAGAAGCCCGTCATCCCGAAACATTAGCTGCCCTTAAAGCGGGTAAATTTGATGACACTATAACCGGCGTACTGGAAACCGTTGCAAAGGAATTGACAGGGAAATATTAATTAGATGTGCGAATGTGCTGATGTGCGAATGTGCAGATCAGCCTTTGCGGCCTATTTAATTATTGAATAATAAATTAGGTGTGCAGATCATTCGCACACCTGCACATTTGAAATTTGCACATCTAAAGAATGGCTAATTTAAAAGAAGTAAGAAACAGGATAAAATCCGTAACCTCAACACAGCAGATCACCAAGGCCATGAAAATGGTTTCGGCGGCCAAGCTGAAAAGGGCTACAAACGCTATTGTACAATTACGCCCCTATGCCAACAAGCTGAAGGAAATATTGGCCAACTTATCTGCCAGCCTTGAAGATGGTTCATCGCCGTTTTTGGTGGAGCGTGAGCCTAATAAAGTATTGGTTATAGTAATAACGTCCAACCGCGGTTTAGCCGGCGCTTTTAATGCCAATGCAATAAAAACCGCCAATAATCTCATCGCTGAAAAATACAGTAACCAGTTAAAAGCAGGTAATGTTTCAATCGTTGCCATCGGTAAAAAAAGCCAGGAATATTACCAGCGTCGTAAATACAATGTTATTGGTAACAATAATGACCTGTACCTTGAGCTAAACTTTGAAAATGCTTCCAAAATTACCGAAAGTATAATGGATGGCTTTTTGAAGGGCGATTACGACCGCGTTGAGCTTGTTTACAATCAATTTAAAAATGCTGCAATGCAAATATTAATTGCAGAACAATTGATCCCTGTTCCAAAACCAAAACCTGAGGTTAATAAGGAAAAAGAGAAGGAAAAGGAAAATAAGATGCAAGTGGACTATATCCTTGAGCCTTCGCAGGAAAAGATAGTTGAACAGTTGATACCGAAGAATATAAAGATACAGTTATACAAAGCCGTATTGGATTCAAACGCATCTGAACATGGCGCACGTATGACGGCGATGGATAAGGCGACTGATAACGCAGGCGAGCTGTTAAAAGCGCTTAAACTTAGCTACAACCAGGCCCGCCAGGCAGCTATCACTACTGAGCTTACTGAAATTGTGAGCGGTGCAGCAGCCTTGTCGGCAGAATAAAAATTACACTAATTTCCTCCGCCAATTGGCGCAGAGACTTAAGAAAATATCATTAGGCTTTCCAATTTGGGAAGCCTTTTTCTTTGACCAGGATTTTTGGATTAAAGGATTTGCCAGGATGTTGCCTGTAAATTCTACAATCTTTTAATCCTAAAAATCATAGTCAAACCAATTGCGCCGTTTCTTTGTTATTACCGAATGACAAAGCCAGCAAATTCAAAAGATAAGCCATCTCCAACAGATACCCCCACCCACAGGCCGCATGACAATGGCGGCAAAAGTAAAGTGAGAAAATCTGACAGGACTTATCACGGCGACGAGCCGCACGGCGGCGATATTGCCAAAAAGCATGAACGCGAAGAACAACCGGTTCATTCTGCTGATAGAAAAATGTGAAAGTAATTAGGTATGCAACGTTTGTGGTAATTCAATGGTCATTTGTGTAACTTTATTCATTCTCAAGTTACGCCTGATCAGTCATGAAACAATTTTTTACCCTGCTCCTTGTAGTCGCCGGATTAGCCGGTTGCGCACAAAGTTTACCGGCTAATTTACAAACCGGCATCGATTCGCTTTTTAAAGATTACGCGAAACCTGATGGTCCCGGTGTGGCGGTTTTAATCGTAAAGGATGGAAAAGTCGCGTTTGAAAAAGGCTATGGTATGGCCAACCTGGAGTATGGCATGCCGATCACGCCAACTTCGGTATTCGATATCGCATCGGTTTCCAAGCAATTTACCGGCTATGCAATTTCAACCCTGGTACAGGAGGGTAAAATCTCGCCGGATGATGACATCCATAAATACCTGCCTGATTTGCCTGATTTCGGCAAAAAGATAACTATTCATAACCTAATCCACCACACCAGCGGCCTGAGGGATTGGCCCGAAGGGCTTCATGCGGCAGGCTGGCGCTGGGACGAAGCTTTCAGGTACGAGGATATTATGCGGATGGTAAGCAAACAGCATGACCTTGATTTTGAACCCGGATCGAAATATCAATATTCAAACACGGGATATAATTTGTTGGCGGCAATTGTAACAAAGGTGAGCGGTAAAACATTCCCGGAATGGGCGGCCGAGAATATATTTAAACCTTTAAAAATGCAGGCCACAATGGTTAACGACGACTACTCAAAGGTTATTCCAAACCTGGCGACATCCTATTACCGGGAGGGTAGTGAATACCGTAAAGCTACGGACCAACTGACCGCCTTCGGCTCCAGTTCCATTTATACAACTGTAGAAGATCTTTCAAAATGGGTGATCCGCTTTCAACAGGGGCTGGCAGACAAGGACCCCGTTTATCTGCGGATGATACAAACGGATACGCTTAATGATGGTAAACCCAATAACTATGCTTACGGACTGGCAATAGGCAACAACCTGGGTGTAAGGGAAATTTCGCATGATGGTGGCTGGGCGGCTTATGCAACTAATATTTCCAACTTTCCCGACCAAAATGTTGGCATTATATTGCTGAGCAATTCGGGTAATTTTAACGCCGATGGTGAATCGGACGCGGTGGCGCGGTTAATATTAAACCTCAAGGCCGCTTCGGGCAATAAGCGCGAGGACCTCAGTAAATTACCAACGGTTAAAGTTGATACCAATTTGTTGAAAAAATATATTGGCACTTACCAGTTAGGCCCCGGCTGGCTTGTTACGTTTACGCTTGAGAATGGCCAGTTGATGACCCAGGCAACCGGTGAAGATAAATTTAGTACCGACCTTAAGTCCGACACCACACTTTGGGTGCCGGCTTATAATTCTTCGGTTAAGTTTGTGCAGGTTACTGATAAAGCCAATGCGATAGTTTACCATGGCAGTGTATCAAAAAGAGTGACGCCGCTTAAAGTTGATCCATCGCAGCTTGGTCAGTTCGTTGGCTCGTATTATAGTAAAGAACTGGAAGCCACCTATCGCATTACTTTAGAGAAGGGCAGATTGGTTGGTCACCATATGCGGCTTGGTGATTTTAATTTGAGCCCGGATATGATCGCCACGGATACTTTTGGCAGCGCTGCCGGTGGGAGTATGGCCTTTTACAGGAATGGCCAAAATAAAGTGATAGGATTTAAACTGTCGGGCGGAAGGATCAGGAATATTGTATTTGAGAAGATATGAATGGGTCAATGGGCCGCAGATTCGAATAACGGACCATTTGTATTTGCAGCTGCCATGGACCATGGACTATCGACCATGAACTAAACCCTACCTGCTTATCCCCGCCGAATTAAACTGCAGGTCGTATAATTTACGGTAATAACCATCTTCAATCTTTAACAGCTCCTGGTGCGTGCCCATTTCTTTGATCTCACCATGGTCGAGCACAATAATTTTATCGGCATTTTGAATGGTTGACAGGCGATGGGCAATTACAATAGCCGTGCGGCCCTGCATAAGCTTGCTGATGGCGTTTTGAATAAGTATCTCTGTCTCAGTGTCAACTGATGAAGTAGCTTCATCCAGCACCAGTATAGTGGGGTTATAAACCAGCGCCCTGATAAACGAGATCAGTTGCGCCTGCCCTGCAGATAGGGTGGCCCCCCGTTCCATCACATTATAATCATAGCCACCGGGCAAACGCTCGATAAATTCATGTGCGCCTACATCTTTGGCGGCGGCAATAACCTGTTCGCGGGTAATGGCCGGATTGTTTAAGCTGATATTATTGCCGATGGTATCCGTAAATAAAAAAACATCCTGTATAACCGTGGCTATTTTGGAACGCAGGTAATTTACATCGTAATCCCTGATGTCGTGGCCATCAACCAACACATTGCCTTTGGCAATTTCATAAAAGCGGTTCAGTATGTTTATCGTTGATGATTTGCCTGCCCCGGTGGCGCCCACCAGCGCAAGGGTTTTGCCTGGCATCACATGAAAATTAATGTCCTTTAATACCCAGTTTTCATCGTTATAGGCAAACCAAACATGTTTAAATTCTATCTCACCTGATAAAAGCGCCGGTTTTAATTTGCCGGTATTAACAGCCACTTCATCGGTATCCAAAACCTTAAATATTCTGTCGGCGCCCACCATGCCCATTTGCAGGGTGTTGAATTTATCGGCCAGTTGGCGGATGGGGCGGAAGAGCATATTCAATAGCACTATAAAACTGGTAATAACACCAGGTGTGATACCGTGTTGGTTGGCTGAAAGAAATTTCATTTGCTGGTCGGACAAAATACGTTTACATCCATACCATACCAGGAAAGCCATACAAATGGCGAATAATATCTCGACCACAGGGAAGAAGATGGAATAGTACCAGTTAGACCTTATGTTGGCATCCCGGTACTTTTTATTAACGCCTTTAAATTTGCGCATTTCCTGTTCTTCGCGGGCAAAAAGTTGTACAATGCTGATCCCCGAAATATGTTCGGCTAAAAAAGTATTTAATTGTGCCACCTGGGTACGAACCTCCTGGAAGGATGATTTTATGGCTTCTTTGAAAACATAGGTGGAAACGAGCAGCAAAGGCATCGGAATCAAAGTGATGAGTGCCAGTTTCCAGTCGGTGAACAGCATATACCCGATAACGGCTACAACGAGCAACAAATCGCCCATGATAGATATTAACCCTTCCGAAAAAATATCGGCAATAGTTTCCAGGTCGGATACCGTGCGGGTAATCAACATGCCGATAGGCGTACGGTCGAAGTATTTTAACCGCAAGCTGGTGATATGGTTAAAAATATCGATACGCAGGTCACGGATAACGGATTGCCCCAGCGAGTTGGTAAGGTAAGTTTGATAATATTGTGCGACAGTTTGGATGATAAGCATGCCTACCATTAGCTCCACCATAAAAAGCAGGCCGTTAAAATTATCTTTTAAAATATAATCATCAAGCGTTTTTTGGATTAGGATAGGCTGTGCTAACGCCGAAGCCGCCAAAAAAATGGTTAAAAATGCCGAAATGACAAACGTGCTGTTATAAGGTTTAACATAATGCATCACCCGCTTCAGCAGTTTCCAATCAAGCGCTTTTCCGGTTACTTCCGCCATTTATAATTATTGAATTATTGAATTATTGAATTATTGAATTATTTATTGGGTAATGGCCAAATTTAAATTTATAAATCCAAATAAACCTTTCGCCTTTAACCTTTTGCCTTTCACCTAATATAGTATTTCCGTTAAATACAGTCCACACGCAGGTACCGATGTGCCGGCATTGCTACGGTTTTTGCTTTCGATAATATCCTTTACGGCGTCTGGTTCAATTTCTTTTTTGCCAACCATTATTAACGTGCCAACTATTGCACGTACCATATTTCGCAAAAAACGGTCGGCAGATATTTTAAAAACGATGCCATCATCTTTAACTTCCCATTCAGCTTTTGATATTTTACAAATATTGGTTTTTACCTGCGTATTTGATTTACTGAAACAGCTAAAATCGGTATATTCCATAATGATTTTGGCTGCATTATTCATCAGGTCAATATCGGGGCGATCACGCAATTCCCAGGAGTAACCATTTTTAAAAGGGTCTTTATTAAAATGGATATTGTATTCATAAGTACGCTGGGTGGCATCAAACCTTGCGTGCGCTTTTTCAGCAACCGGGAATAGTCTTTTTACAGCAATATCTTTTGGGAGAATGGCATTTATGCTTCTAATAAAATTGTCTTTTTCGTCCATGGTCCATAACCGATGGTCGGTGTACCTCTCCAAATCAAAATGAGCGAAGAACTCACTGGCATGCACGCCGGTGTCCGTCCGGCCGCAGCCGGTGGTTTCTATCGACCGGCGCAAAACAACGGACAGTTTTTCATTCAAAACTTCCTGTACGCTGACGGCATTTTTTTGTATTTGCCAGCCATGGTAGTTTGTACCATCATAAGAAAGTTCAATAAAATAACGTTGTTTTTCAGTCACAGCGGCAAAGATAATGATTGTTGTAACGCCGGAATGTTATTATCATGCAATAATAATCAGGCTATTAAACTATAGCTAAAACAATTATATCTTTGCTAATAATTCAATACTATGTTACAACGGATACAAAGCATTTACCTTTTACTTGCCGGCCTTGCAATTTTCGCCCTGTTCCTTTTTCCATTGGTACACAATGTTAGTGTGGATGGCAAACTTTTAACCATTATGGTTACCGGCGTTTTCCAGGAGGCTAACGGCCAACTGGCGCATACTCAATTTTTTGTGGCTCTTACTGCAGCAACGGCGATAATCGGTTTAATACCACTGGTTATTATTTTCCTGTATAAAAACCGGAAGCAACAGATAGCCTTATGTTATAGTGCTATCCTTGTAATTATAGGTTATAGCTTTTGGATGTCGCAAACGGTAAAAGGGGTTATGGGCAGCGCACAAATTGATACCCATAACTGGGGAATAGGGCTTTTGCTTTCCTCCGTCAGTATAATACTCATCATATTTGCATTTAAGGCTATACAACGGGATGAGAAATTGGTAAAATCAGCAGATAGGCTTAGGTAGGTAAGTTTTTAGTTGATTAAGTTGGATTGGGTTGATTAAGTTGCATTTTTTTAACCTAATTAACCACTCACATAATCAACTCAATCAACCAATCCCCCTTAATTAAATCTGCCGTATCCGTCTATCTTCCTATACGGCTGGGCAAAAAAGTCACTTACTACCTGGTTAAACTGGTCTTTTTTGTAAATCGGTGTTGAATGCCCCGAATTAGGGATAATCCATAGGTATGAGTTGGGAATTGATTGCGCTATCAGCATGGTATGTTTCGGCTGTATCACATCATGATCGCCGCCGATTACCAGGGTAGGGCAGGTGATAGTGTGAAGTTGTTGAACTGTAATATGGGGTTCATAAGATAAAAGGTGCGCCAGCTTCAATGCATTCTTTGCCTCTGCTGATGGTGTTACCATCTTCTTGATAGTATCCTGTATTGTTTTGTTGTAGTTCATTGCCCATTTATAAACAAAAGGGTCAACAGCTGTACTATCCGGCCATAAATTAGCGCCCGTAACAGCCAGTTTTTTTACTTTATCAGGATGCCGGATAGCCAGTAACAAACCATTGATACCGCCGTCGCTCCAACCGATAACATAGCACGATTTTAACTGGAGTTTATCGAGCAATGCATTCAAGTCATCAGTCATCATTTCATAACTCAATGAATCAGTAGGGTCAACGGATTTTCCTTGTGCGCGGCTATCGGCAATAATTACCTGGTAGTTTTTAGCGAAATAAGGGATCTGGTAAAGAAAGTTATTGATTGAGCCTCCGTTGCCATGAATGATTAACAAAGGCTGGCCTTTGCCATAGGTCTCATAATACATTTTAAAGCCGCGGATATCGGCATATTTGCCAACCGCCGGGTTGCGGCCATACATGGTGGTATCAAATGGCGATTTACCTTGCTGGCCAAAGGATAGTTTGCAAATAATAGAAAGGATTAAAATAAAGACAAGCTTAAGTTTCATAGGTTGTTCTTTAAATGATATTGGTTAATTTTTGGGGGTCTTGTCGGGTATCAAAGATTGTAACGATTTCAATTATGTCATTTTTTTCTATAAAATATAGCATGTTATGCTTCGTGAGTACACATTTTTGCATCCTTTTTATCGGATCGACAAAGGGATAAATGCTGGTATTTTTAGATATTAATACACAACCTCATCAAATCTATCCATGAAATTGTTAGCCACGTTTATTCACCATTTACCTGTTAAATAACCTACCACAATGTCATAATCATCAATAGCTAATTTTGTAATGACAACTTTCTTAGCCATTTAACCCATACTTTTTGCGCATCCTGGCAGAGACCTCCGTCGCTGATTCATATAAACCTGCATCTGCTTGTTCGATACTTTTGGCGATCCTTTCCTTTCGATAGTCAGATAACGTATCCCATTCGCCAACATCAACCTGACTATCAAAATAATTGGTAACCAAGCCGTAAATTTCTTTTAGCTGTTTAGCATCAGCATGCTCAATTTTGTCTATCAATTCAATTTTTAGTGTCGCCTCTTCCATGTTTTCTATATTTTGCCATCACTTCTTCATGTGTTAAAACTTCACCTCTATCGGCCTCAGCCAAACTTTTTTCAATTTCTTCTTTTTCATTAGCGCTTATCTCATCCCACCAGTCCTGTCGTTGATCTTTTTCCATTGACAAACTTTTAAATCAAATTTAATAAATAAAAATTAACTCTTTAATCTAATTATCTAACCCCCCTCTTTTTCTCCTCAAAGTGTCATAATAACAATAAGTAAAATCAGCATTTGAATTGTAATTTAAAAACGCTACCTTTGCGCCCGATTTGGCGATGTTGCCAAGTTCGTTATTTAAATTCATGAACCCATTTATTGAACTGGGAATCCGTCATGATATTGTTAATGCCATCTCTGAGTTAGGATTTGAAAATCCTACGCCAATCCAGGAACAGTCAATTCCGGTATTGTTAACAGGCAGCAACGATTTTGTCGGATTAGCCCAAACCGGGACCGGTAAAACTGCTGCCTTCGGACTGCCACTATTAGAACTGCTGGACTTCGAAGAAAATTATCCGCAAGCACTTATATTGTGCCCTACACGTGAACTTTGTTTACAGATCACAAACGACATTAAAAATTACGCCAAAAAAATGGGCAACGTTCACGTTGTTGCTGTTTATGGCGGTGCAAGTATATCTGACCAATTGCGCCAGATAAAACGCGGTGTGCAAATTGTTGTGGCCACACCTGGCCGTATGCTTGATATTATCAACCGCAAAGCGATTGATTTTACCAAAGTTAAGTTTGTTGTATTGGATGAAGCTGATGAAATGCTCAACATGGGCTTCCAGGAAGACATTGACAGTATCTTATCTACCACACCCGAGGACAAAAAAACATGGTTGTTTTCGGCCACTATGCCTACTGAAGTACGCAGGATAGCCAAAAAATACATGAATGAGCCGTTTGAGCTTACCATGGGCGAAAAAAATACAGGCAACGTAAACATCGAGCACGAATATTATATCGTTCGTGCCCGTGATAAATATGCCGCTTTTAAACGTATAGTTGATTTTAACCCTGATATTTTCGGTATCGTATTTTGCCGTACCAAAATTGAAACACAGGATATTGCTGAAGCCCTTATAAAAGACGGCTACAATGCTGATTCTTTACACGGCGACCTTTCGCAGCAACAGCGCGATAAGGTAATGAAACGCTACCGCGACCGTAACCTGCAATTATTAATTGCTACCGATGTTGCAGCCCGTGGTATTGATGTTAATGACGTTACACACGTTATAAACTATTCATTACCTGACGAAATTGAAAATTACACCCACCGTAGCGGCCGTACAGCCCGTGCAGGTAAAACAGGTGTATCTATTTCTATCATCAACGCAAAAGAGCTTGGTAAAATACGCCAGATAGAACGCGGCTTAGGCAAGCGCTTTGTTAAAGTTGAGATACCAACAGGCTTTGATGTTTGCGAAAAACAATTATTTTCTATCGTACATAAAGTACATAGTGTTGAAGTTAATGAGCAGCAGATAGAACAATACCTGCCGCGCATTATGGAAGAATTTAAAGACATGAGCAAAGAAGAGTTTATAAAACGCTTTGCATCCATTGAATTTAACAGCTTCCTTGATTATTACAAAAATGCCCCCGACCTGAACGCACCCATTGAAGAAGGCCGCAGGTTTGAAAGAGATGGCGAACGTGCCCCCCGTGAAGGCGGCAACGCTGGTGGCGGAGGTAAATCAGAATATACACGCCTGTTTATAAACTTAGGTTCGGTTGATGAATTTAACCGCGGCGATCTGCTGGGTTATATTTGTAACCAAACCAAAATAAGCGGACGTACCGTTGGTAAGATAGATGTTAAAGGTGTTTATTCGTTTTTTGAAGTACAGCACAGTGATGTTGAAAAAGTAACTGCCGGTTTTAAAGATGCAGATTTTAAAGGCCGTCCCGTAAGGATAGAAATATCCGGCGAAGGCACCAGCGAAAGCCGCAGTGGTGGTGGAGGTGGTTATCCACGTCGCGAAGGCGGTTATGCCGGCAACCGCGAAAGAAGCGGTGGCGAACGCCGTGAAGGTGGCTATAACGGTGGCAACCGCGAAAGAAACGGATCGGCCGGTGGTGGTGGTTTCCGTGACTTTTCAGGCAAGCGCCGCGAAGACCGTCCCGAAAGACGCAGAAGGTTTTAGTTTAGTTTCATAATTTCCGTCCCCGGGCGGAAAAGTTTAGTTTAGTTTTGTTTACAGAGCCCTCGTTCCTAAAAGATCGGGGGCTTTTGTATTGGTGGGGATCAGAGATTGCTTTAATAAATTTACATTTCAAAATAGCAGTCTCACTGCTTCACTACCCACCAAACCGCAAATTGCAGCTAAAAAAGTGACGAAAATGGCAGTAGATACCCACCTGGAAACAGTAGGATTGTTATCTAAATTACCTGTGTTGGCTTTAAGCAGCATCGATGTTTTCCAACCTATAGTAGCATCAAAAAATCCAACTGCCGCAGCAAGTATTATACCTGTAACCTGGTCTGCTTGGCGGGCGCCGGCAAACCCAATTGCTACATAAATGATAAAAGACAGGGGAGCCAAACGAGCGTAATTAAAATTGAAGCGCCGTGACGCGATTGAAGATAGAGCATCAAGCACAAACACAATAAGGCAGCCAGCTAACAGGATAACGTGTACAGGTTTCATGTTCAAACTTTTAAGTTAATAATGCTTCAATCCGAAATCGTAATTCGTAAATCCCAAATCAATCCTCTCTGCTCAATATAAACCCCATCAAATCATGTATTGGCTGCTGGATGATTTTGCCAACATGGATGCCGTATTCCTTGCAAACTGCCTTCAGCTCATCTGCAAAAACATAGGCTATGGAGCCTACAAAATGGCATTTGTAGCGATGGTATTGCGGGTACGATTTTATATTTGTCTCAATAAATTCAACAATGCCTTTACGTAACAAGTTTTGGGCGTAATCAGATGGTTGTATAATGCTCAAAAACTTACTGAATGTAGCCAGGTACGAATTTGGGTTTGGCGTTTGATAAACATTTTTTATCACCATTTCCTTATCCAGGTGGTATTCTTCGTTAAACCTGGCGCTAATGTCACCAGGCATATTACCATATAAAAAATCGGTTATCAGGGCTTTGCCAAACCAGGTGCCTGCTCCTTCATCGCCCAAAACAAACCCCAGGCCGTGTTTGCCGGCATGTATATCGTCCCCGTCAAAAAACGAAATATTTGAGCCTGTGCCCAATACACAGCAAAAACCTTTCTCGTGCCCGCAAGTGGCATAAGCGCAGCCTAAAAGGTCACTATCTACGCTGATATACGATTTGTTGAAAAAGCTGCTGAGCGCATTCGAAACAATTTCGTGCCTGTCGGGGCTTGAGCAACCAGCGCCAAAAAAATATATCTCTTTAATATCACTGGCATAGGCTATCATATCGGCAGCCTGTTCCTGTAATATTTTAATAATTTCTTTCTCGGTTAAAAAGTAAGGATTAAGCCCGGCCGTCCTGAATTCCTTTGCTTCCTGGTTAGGGAGCGTAAGCAACCAGTCTGTTTTTGACGACCCGCTATCAGCCACTAATATCATGGACAAAGTTCTTCGAGTGCTTTTTGGGTAAGGGGTTTATGAATAAACTGGGTAATATATTTATTGTCTGTCGATTTCCTCATATCCACTGGATCAAGCGAGGAAGACAGCATAAATATTTTTATGCCTGATTTCTCGATGTCGAGTTTATCAAACTCCTCTAAAAACTCAAACCCGCCCATCAGGGGCATGCGGACATCTAAAAAAATAACATCCGGTTTTATAATACCATCGCGCAACGAAGCTATGGCTTCATTGGCCGAACGGACAACAGTTATGGTCTCAACAAAGTTGCTGCCTTCCAATATTTTACGCGTCACGAAATTATCTATATAATTGTCGTCTATCAGCAAGCAGGTTTTGAAGCAATTGGCCATTGAGTTCAAAAATAGCTTTTTAAACCAATTTAAAAAATATACTGTTTAAAATATAATTGATTTTTTCGATTACTGATTGTACACGCTGTATATCAACCATTTTACAAGATCATTATCCGCGCATAAACCGAAATTTTTATAAATTGCCCCGTTAAACAACTAATTAATTTAAAAAGCTGAATGAAACCTGTTAAGTTAGCCACCATCTTTTGTACACTATTGTTTTTTATGAATACAACTATTAGCAAGGCTGCCGAAGCTGTTCAAATTTCATATACCGTAACCTTCCCCGAAGCGCAGGCGCATTATGCTGATGTAGAAATGAACATATCAGGCCTAAAACAAAGCACTTTAGACCTAAAAATGCCGGTATGGACACCCGGCTCATATCTTATCAGGGAGTTTGCAAAAAATGTGGAATCGTTCAGCGCCGCTTCAGATGGCAAAGATATCGCTGCGCCTAAAATCAACAAAAATTGCTGGCGCATCAATACCGAGGGACTTTCGACGGTTACCGTTAAATACAGGGTATATTGTTTTGAAGTTTCGGTACGTACCAGTTTTGTTGATGCTTCGCACGGCTTCCTGTCAACCACGGGTATTTTTATCTACCCTGATAAAATGTTGCACCAGCCATCAACTATCCATATTATACCTTATACCGGTTGGACAAAAGTTTCGACCAGCCTGGATGAAGTAAATGGCGACCCCTTCACCCGTCATTCGCCCAATTATGATATTTTATTTGACTCGCCTATTGAAGTTGGCAGCCAGGATGTTTTTTATTTTGATGCCGCAGGGGTAAAGTATGAGGTGTGTATGGTTGGCGGCGGCAACTATGACAAAGAACGCCTAAAGGTTGACATGGCAAAAATTGTGGAACAGGAAACCGCAGTTTACGGCGAAAACCCTAACAAGCACTACGTTTTTATAGTGCATAATTATTTCAGGGGTGGCGGCGGTTTGGAGCATTTAAGCTCTACAACTTTAGGCGCTTCGCGCGATAACTATACTACCGAAGCCGGTTACCGCAACTTTTTAAGCCTGGTAGCACATGAGCATTTTCACCTGTGGAATGTAAAACGCTTACGTCCAATTGTGTTGGGGCCGTTTGACTATGATACTGAAAACTATACAACTGACCTATGGATAGCCGAAGGCTTTACTGCTTATTACCAGAACCTTATTTTAAGGCATGCTAATATGTACCCTGCCAGTGTTTTTTTAGAGGCCACTGCCGGTGATATTGATATGCTGGAAAATCAACCGGGTACTAAAATACAATCATTGGCCGAATCCAGTTTTGATGCATGGATAAAGGCGTACCGTCCAAATGAAAATTCTGTTAATTCAACGATATCTTACTATACAAAAGGTGCTATTGCGGGCATGCTGCTCGACCTGGAGATCATTAATGACTCAAAAGGGAAATACTCACTGGATGATGTGATGAAATATATGTATGATACCTATTACAAGCAGAAAAAACGGGGCTATACTGACGCTGAGTTCAAAGAGGGATTTGAAAAATTCGCAGGTAAAAACCTGGACGATTTTTATAACAAATACGTTTATGGGTTAACCCCAATTGATTACAACAAATACCTGGGTTATGCGGGTTATAAATTAACTGATGAACTGGCGGCAACCAACGATGCTACCCTTGGAATAAGCATCGCAAATAATAATGGTAAAAAAATAGTTAACGGCGTACTGCGCGGCAGCGCCGGCTGGATTGATGGTATTAATGTTAATGATGAATTAACAGCCATTGATGGCCAGCCTATAACCGATGTTGCCACCATGCTTAACGGTAAAAAGCCTGGCGATAAGATAACTGTGACCGTTAACCGCGATATGCTGCCCATTACGCTACAAGTTACTTTACTTAGAAATAATAGGGTAAAATATAAAGTTGAAGAATTACCCGGCGCAACACCAGGGCAATTGGTGGTAAGGAAAAAATGGCTGAAATTGGTTGATTAAGTGAGGGGTTGATTAAGTTGATTGGGTGAATGGTTGATTGAGTTTTTGTAATCAAACACAGTTGTCCTTAATTGCAGCTTCTTTCGGACTTTTCCGACTTCCGGACTATAACAGTAAACTACTCACCAAAACTGGCACAATTCATGATAGATAATTAATTATTAATTAAATGTCTATGTCATGAACTCCATACTGTACATAACATCATTCATCCTGATTGTTCTATGGGCAATCGGTTTCTTTTTATTTGCCCTGGGTAATTTTATGTATTTGATACTGGTTATTGGCGTTGCCGCATTATTTGCGGGCCTTATAAGACGGCCTACAGTAGTTTGATCACGCTCCCTTCTTTGCATTCAGGCTTTGCATCAACTGTCCATAAAGGTCGTCACTTGTAGCTTTTTGTGGTTTCATTTTCTTAACTGTAGCGCGTTTACCTTTTGATTTTGCCTGGATTATTTTTAAAAGTTCATCGTTGTAATCATCCTTGAATTTCGAGACATCAAAATGCTCGGCATATTGGTTAATAAGCGCCAGGCCAACGTCAAGTTCCTTTTTACTTACGCCTACATCTTTAGTAATATTCAAATCTTCAGTGCCCCGTATCTCCTGTGCAAAACGGATACGGGTTACCACCAAAACATTTTCTACAGGATGAACAATGCAAAGCGACTCCGTACTGCGTAAAACAAACCTTGCCAGCCCGGCCTTTTTTGACTTTATGAGGGCTTGAACCAATAGTGCATAGGCTTTGTTGTTTTTAGTGTCAGGTTCGGTATAGTACGAGGTTTCGTAATACATGGGGTTTACATCGGCGATATCAACAAAACTCTCTATCTCTATTACCTTACTTTTTTCGGGGGCCGCATCTTCAAAATCCTGCTCTTCCACTACCACATAATCGTCATTGATTTTGTAGCCTTTTACAATTTTATCATAAGGCACTTCTTTGTGTGTATGCTCGTTTACGCGCTGATAACGGATGCGTGCATGATCGCGGCTATCGAGCATATCAAGGTCGAGGGAACTGCTTTGTACCGCCGAGTATAACTTAACAGGGATGCTTACCAACCCGAAACCGAGTGAACCTTTCCAGATGGATCTCATAGTAATAGTTTTAATTATTAAATATAACCATTAAATGGGTGAAAGGGTTTTTAAGATAAGGCCATCACAACAGTAACCGGAAGTCAAACCCTTAGTGACTGTACTGTTTTAAGGACTATTTTTCTATAATCTCATTAACAGCGGCCCTTAGACATTATGCGGCCAATTAACCAATATCCCTCAAAAGTTCTTTGTTTTCTTCCATTGGTACGGTTGGTTCCGGTTGATGGTCGTAGTTGATCAGCGGCCTTAGCTTTGTCTCCGCGGGTATGTAATTTTCATCAGTGTTTTCATCATCATGATACAGCGTTTCATCAACACGGGCATAACTATAGCCTAATCTTTTGTTTTCTTCCTCGATAAAGGTAAATAAATCGCCCAGGCTTGAATATACAGCCTGTAAGTATTTAAAATTGGTTGATGTAAGGGCCTTCCCGGTATCTTCGGGACCTTTGCCAGGCTCGCAAAACTTAAGTTTGGTAATAATACCATTTATAAGTTCAACCTCAAATTGGCCTTCATTATGCCATTTAAGGTTATTTTTTATTTCTCTAAAGTGATCCATTTTGTGTAGTGATTTTTTTCATAGTAATATGCTGTAACAGACACGCTAATAGTGTTATACATAGGCGCTGTCCTTGCTTATGTATATCAATGGCTATGCCAAAATGATTGTGCGGAAATAAAACTTTGTTAACATTTATCGGGAATACACTACAGCAGTAATATCTTAAAGCTTTGCGCCTGTTATATCGTTTTTGTTTGGCATGAATAGTATATTTGTGTATATTAAAGGTACTATGACTGAACTTAAAACAAAACCAACAGAAATTACCGTTGAAGATTTTTTGAATAATGTCACTGATGAGAAAGTACGGGATGACTGTTATACAATTACCAGCTTTGCTTAAACCAACCAATAAGCTTTAGTTCAAACATGCCGCAAGCAATCCTAACCATATTATGGATAATTTTTTATATGATCTTATCCGTTTTTATCACGTATCTTACGATAAGAAGTTTTCAAAAAAAAGCCAATTCGAACCGGCTATTTGCTGAAAAAATGAACGTGTATTTAGATATTTTTGTAAACTTCCTAAAACGTAAAAAGTAATCAACGGAATCCAAAAATCAGCTAAATCAGCGGTTCAGACTACTTCACCCCATATTTTTTTGCTATCTCCGGGTACACAACATTCATATAGTCATTAGCATTGCCGCTGCGGTCGAAAATGCCTTCCCAGCTGTTTAGGGGCTCCCATATAAATGAGCCTACGGCTTTGCCGTTTGGTACGTTAAATGCGATATCGTTTACCTGCCGTTTAAGTTCCGAATATTCGGCAACCATAACCTGCTGAGGATAACGTTTGGCAAGGTCGGCCATGTTGTTTTTGAGGTCGGCTGGGGTACCATGCCATTTGGGGTAATAGGATAAGCCGATCACATCAAAAGGCACATTGCGTTTTTTCATATTATCTAAAAAGAACCTTGCCTCGGCATTTTGGCCACCCAAAGCAATATGCAGCATTACTGTGGTGGTTGGACTAACCGTCTTCACCGCTTTTACACCCTGGTATATCAGTTGTGCAAGGCTGTCAAGATTATTAATAGCGCCATCAGGCCATACCATGCCGTGGTTAATTTCGTTGCCTACCTGCACCATATCCGGCGCAGTGCCCTGCGCTTTTAGCTGCTGCATTACATTAACCGTATAATCGTAAAGCGATTTTTTAAGTGCGGTGAAATCTTCTCCCACCCATGCGGCAGGTTTGTTTTGCTGCTGTGGATCGGCCCAGTAATCGCTATAATGAAAATCAAGCAGAAACTTCATGCCGGCAGCTTTTATGCGTTTTGCCATTGCCATGGTATGTGCCAGGTCGCAAAAACCCTGCTTCGGCGAGTACCCTTTTGGGTTTGCAGGTTCATTAAATATCCGCAGTCGTATATAATTAAACCCATGCGCTTTCATTATCTCTATTGGGTCGCCCGGTACGCCGTTATCCGAAAACTTAATACCCCGGCTTTCCATTTGCGGCAGGAAGGATATATCTGCCCCCAATATTTTATCGGTAACCTTTTCTGGCACATATTTATCATGGGTAACTACGTGGGCAATGCCCGGTTGTACGGTATGTATCTCTGTCGAGCCTGTCCATAAGCTATCGGCCTTAGCCTCAAACTTAATTTTACCAAGCGTACGCCCGGCCTGTAACATAACCCGGCAACTGCCTTTGATATTAACCTGCCAGGTAGTATCGGTATGCGGGATAGCCGAAAAATCGCCGGCATCCATTATATTGGTTATACGGGCATCACCTATTATATGCAACGTAACCGGGATATTCGCTGTTGGTACGGTATCGCCCTTGCTGTCAATAATTTTTATGCTGATCAAGGCCTCATCCTTGCCGTTGGCAATCATGGTAGTTTTATACGGCGTAACCTGGAGTTCGTTAGGCACACCCGGAGGTTTTGGCTTTCTCCCGCGTTGTGCATTAGCAGCAGTTAAACCTGATAATATTAAAACTACAATAAGCAAACAGCTTTTTAGCTGATGGCGGGTGATGGTTTGCATACTTTTTAACATGACGTTACAATTGGTATGCTAAAGGTATAATTTAAAAATGTATGGTTGACAATTAATTTACTAACGGATTGGTTTATATCTTATTTTTTACAAAGGCGTAATGTAAAACTTGCTAAATAGCTTCCGCAAATTGCATGGCGCATATTTACTCACCCCGACTACGGTTCGCTGTTCGACCCTCCGACGAGTCGCAAAGAGGGTGAAAAATAATCTTCTAATCCCTCTTTACCGCTTGCGGAAGAGAGGGTGGTCGAGCGAAGCTAAGACCGGGTGAGTAAACTATACAAGCGATATTAGCGCTAATACACAGCGATGTTATAACTCAACCCGGCATCGTTATTGTTATTTCTCATCCGCCATTGCGGCAACAACCTGCAAAAACCATGCAGCATGCGGTATCCATTGTTCCGTCCAGCGCCACTCGTTGCCTTTATCTTCGGTTTTAAAATCGATACCACTGCCATCCCCATTGCCTTCTTTGCCGGTTATACCGTTTGATATACCGCCCCTTTCGCTGCCATGCCCAAAGTTTGAATGCATGTACGGCACGTTATTCCTGCCAAAGCCATACATAAAGCACATGGAGTAGGGGTTACAGCCCAATACCCACGATACCTGCTGCGATGCAAATGCCGCCAACGGCGCTTTTACGCCCCAGTTACCTTGAGAAGGGTAAACCAGTTTACCGCCAACCAATGCCGCAGTAGCCAACGAGCTTAAACGTGCATCTTCACCCTGCCACCACCAACCGGTTTCGTTGTCATGCGGTATAAAAAAGCCATCTTTCACAGCCCCTTTATATAAAAATGTTTGCCGGGCATAACCAAATGGGTTACTTACTTTATTGGTTATCGCCAGATTGTAATCCAGCGCTTTTTTTATGGTTGATAATGCCGCAGCCCGCTGTGCCGGGTCTTTTTCCTTAGTAAGATAGCGGGATAAGGCCACCACCGGCAGCCCTGCATCACTGGCATGCCAGTAAGGGCGGTTGGCATCGTTGGCTATAAAATAGCCTGCGGTTGTCATTCTTTTATTTAGCTTTTGGGCACGTTTCCTGGCCTCATCGCGGTAAAGAGGAGCATCGGTTGCTATCCAAAGCTCGGTAGCCGCCATGAGGGCGCAATAGTCATCTATGATGTTTTCCTTGCCGTCGTCATCATATTTGGTATTGTACTTCAGCAGGTGAGCAAATGCGCGTTTTGCGCCATCAAGATACTGCTGCGAGGTAAAGTCCCCATTCTTTTTCCATTGCGAAATACGGGCCAGGGCGGCAATTGCCATACCGCCGCCTTCGCGGAAAGCGCATTGATACTCATCGGTAGTAACGCTATTGGCATGCAGGCCAACTATGCGCCGGGCATTAGGGTCTTTATTAAAATAGCTAAAAACCGTCATATAAAAATAGCCTTTCTTTGATAGCGACCGCATCATATAATCGGCGCCGTATATAGCCTCGTTATCCAGGGAATCTTTCAGGTTCCATTTTTTTAATAAACCCGGTATGGCCTCCGAAGCGCTTACCATTGACCATACCACCAGCGGCGTTTGCTGTGGCGACATAAAATTAGCATAGGCCAGGTGCGAAAAGTATTTACTTACATCGCCCGATGCATCGCACCAGCCGCCATGCACATCAACCGTAGTGTCGCTGCCTATCAGGTGCATATGCGCGTCGGCGGCCAACTCGGCCGGCGTATTGGCGCGTTGTTTATTATAGTAGTGAATGATGGACGAAATGGTAAGCTTCGCCAGCGCATTATCCTCAATTTGAAAAGGTGCCGAAAAGGAGAGCGTGCCGCCAGTTAATAAGCCGAGTGCATACTTCCCCGGTTTATTTAATGCAGAAAAATCGGCCCTGTAATAGGTTTTGCCCGCTGCCCAGTCGGCAATAGTTTGCGCTGAGTCCAATGTTCCGGTAAATTCAGCATGCCGGGTATCAACCCTGAAAATGCTGAAAGTTGTTTTTCCACTTAGCGGCTGGTCAACCCCGATCACCGCAATTTTTGGCCCATTGCTATCATAACCAACCTGGTTGGCATAAATTACAGGTTGCGAAAAAGCAACAACTGACAGCAATAGAAATGTAAAGCTTAAAATAATTACCGGTCTCATAATTGTTGTTCTTTAATATCGCGTAAAGCGTAAATTAATACTTAGCTTTTGATG
>Ga0207013_1081_pt1 | contig 23842 bp, 23 predicted proteins | sample Alteio_BWMinCont_55_FD_153501 | JGI IMG/M metagenome (GOLD analysis project Ga0207013, IMG submission 153501) | Enriched cells from forest soil in Barre Woods Harvard Forest LTER site, Petersham, Massachusetts, United States -... | ecosystem: Environmental > Terrestrial > Soil > Temperate forest >...
AAGTATAACAGATAACGGCGCTATTGATGCGGGCGTTCACTCGGGCGGCCCAGACAATGATAATGGCGGAGTCGTCACCGGCGGCAATAAGGGAGGACGGGGTTCTGACGGACGAACCTGGCTTACGTTGAATGCTCCGAACGCCAATCCCCCTGTGGAGACGCCCTCCACGGAGCTAGTCGATGAGGGAGAAACTTACTTTTCGATTCTTGCTGGATATTACGCTCAGTCCCTCGCCTATGACTCTGGAAACACTTCTCCAACCTACAACTTATTTTCCATGCTCTCATCTTTGCCTGGCACCGCCACGGCCACCCTTCTTGTGGCCGCTAGCGGAGATAATTTTGTAACTGACAATACCGGATTTTTACCCGTGGCGAGTTTGCAAAGCTTTCAAGGCAAACGTTATTTTAAATTTAAGGTTTCACTACAACAAGATTCCACAGTGGCACCGGCTTCAACGGCGTCCTCTGTGACCCAAGTCAACGCCACTTACGTAAACTACCAAGAAAAGAATTTTCAGTTCACTCAAACCTGCGGGTACATCGCCGGTGGGCCCAAAGAAGGCCTATTTCTTTTGAGCCTTCTTTTCTTAATCTATATTTTCACCAACGCACGCCTAAGAAGAAAAATCCTGTTCCCGTTCCCCAAATTGAAGCATTCGTCATAACCCCCCCTGATGCCCGAAGCTCAAAACTTGTGGTGAAAACTTTTCTTTGGCTCAATGGAAAAAGTAAGGTGTAGTTTAGAGAGCTCTCTACACAAAACGCACCGCCGACATAGGCACCAACCCGGTAATGCAGTTCGTGAGCACGATAATTCTTGCGCCAGTCTAGAACCGGCCCAATAAAAATCGGAAATTGGATGCTGAGGTCCTCAGGAGCCGATCGCTGAAATAGAGAGTACTCGTTGAGAACGGACAATCCCCAGCTTGGCCCCGTAACGTACGGGTTTTGTTCTATAGCCGTCACCCTAAAACTATAGGATGATCCCGACTCTTGAAAAGGCAAACCATTAGGATCAGTGACCACGACGGTGACCTTTTCAAACTCAACTTCCCCTCGCCAGCGATCAGTTCCGCGAAAAGGGGATTTTAGGTCAAGCCTCAAGTCACCCTCATATGGACCCGAGACTTGGGCGTTAAAATCAGGCCCTTTAAAAGATTCGAAAATATAGTGCCCCCCAAATTTTAAGGCATAATCGTAGGGATGGTATTCTGGTTCCAGCAGCGGTAAAGGTGTCGGAGCTGGAGTGGGACGAGGTGTAGGCTTTGGTGTAGGGGATGGCGTCGGAAGAGGAGTGGGTCTCGGTTTCGGTGACGGCGCAGGAGTTGGCCTAGGCACCGGAGTTGGTTTTACGAACAAAACTCCCTCTGGTGTGATGGGGCCAGCGGGGATGGTTCTTAAATCGACTTTGGCAACTTCACTAAATAGGCCCAACTCCCCGTCTTTTGATTCGGCGGCCACACGCCAGTAATACTCCGTCAATTTAAAATTTCTCCACGTAAAATTAGGAGTCGACGTTTTTGCAATAATCGAATTCCTAAAATCGGGAGTTTCACTGACCTCTATCGTATAGCTCGCCGCGCCTTCTACCTTTTCCCAAAGAAATTCAGCTTTGTAATTTTTTGGAACTTTCTTTTCTCGATTAGAGTCATCGGCTGAAGCCTCCGAAACAAAAATTTTCCAAATAAAAAAGAGAAGGGACTCCCTCTCCGGAGTAACCTTGGGGGCTTTTAGCTTTGGTGCCTCCAGGGGTTTGGCTAAAATGTAGAATTCATTGAAATAAATTTCAGGAATAACAAAGTGTCCTTCGTCCTTTCCAAGAACTCTCCAAAACACCTTTCCAAGAGGGAGATTATTAACCTCAACAGAATTATCCGTGGTTTCTCCAGATTGAATTATATTTTTGAACTCTGAATCGCTAGAGATTTGCCAAACATACGAGGCCACTTCAGGATTTATAGTCCAAGACAAAACAAGGGCTTTGTCACTTTTAACACGCTCCCGTGGCAGCGGACTTAGTAAATAAATCCTGGGCGCGGACCAGACACTAATGTTGCGAGAATAACTGAGCAAACCTTTGTCCATCAGTTGAACGGCATAATTGCCCACACCCAAGGTGACAATTTGTTTTGTTTCTCCAGGGGGAACCGGAACCTCGCGCCCATGAGAAGAATTAGGTTCTGTGATATAGACTCGACCAATGGTCCCTTCCCATTGAAACGAAACCGGAACGGAATCCTCGTGGGTATAGATCCGCTGACCATCTAAAGGCTCCCGCCATTTTATATCGAGAACGGCTCGGGGTTCTGAGATTTTTTGTTGATTCAAAACTAAAGAATGACCGAGTTTCAAAAGAGTCGTGTCTTGATTGTTTTTTGAGTTAATGACTTTTGCTTCTCCCCCGTGGGCCTCAATTTCAAACTGGTCATCGCCTCTTGCGCGAACAGATATTTGACTTTTAGCCTCTGCCTCTACCACCCAATCTCCGGTATCGACAGCGGCGGGACCCCGATCAAACTGAGCACTCATAGCCCCTCGGTGAAATCTTAACCTCACCGGTCCATCCTTACTGTCGACCCGGGGAGGTTCAATGGTCACAAGCGTATTTTCATGGAGAGTGATATTGGTGCCAGAATCAAGTACAACTTCCGCCGCCGACTGATCTAAAGTGAGAATGGAATCATAGGCAAATACTTTCTGAGAATTGCCGGTATCCTCCCAAACTAAACTCGCCGAAGATTTTTTTCTTACGTTTTTCTTGGTTAAAGTGATCTTGCCTAAAGAGCCGTCTTTAGAGTTAAAAATTTTCGAATTTTGAAATGAAGGAAATTCAACGAGATGAAGGTCCTCAGCCAGCCATCCACACTCCATGCAAAGAAGAAAGAAAGCAAGTGATACAAGATATTTATCCACACTTGCTTATCGGAAAAAGTGTCTAAAGAGTTGCTAGACCAAAGCCTAAAACAAGGTCCTAAAAGTCGTGACTGTGGTTGAAGAAGAATTCCCCGAACCATCAACCGAAGTGATGTAGACATTATAGACCGTAAAGTGGGTGAGTCCTGTCACTGTTTCACTGTGATTTGTGGTCATCGTGCTATCAGTGGTTACGGTATAATTCGTCGAAGGATAAGGTGCGATACTCATTACCGAGTTTGATAAGTTATTTGTATTCCAAATCAAAGTGGCGGACGTCTGGGTTATATTAGAGATCTGAAAATTTGATAATTGAAGTGGCGCGCTGGGTGCACAAGGATTACTAGAACCCATGGTCACCGGTAAAAGAAAATTTTCTTGAACGAGGGGCTTCCAACCACGAGATAAAAGATCATTATACGCTTGTTGAGGCGCAGAAGGAGTTTGATTCGGATCAAAAAAGAGCGTGTTGCCACTTTGACCACAATAAGGGTCAACGACCAAAGAAGGATTTGTCGGCATCGGCCTCCAAAGCAGTACAGAAGCGATATGATAGCGAGGCCCTTGATGGTATTGATAGATAAAGGGCACCACACTCGAAGAAGTAAAGGTCACTGGACTTGTGGTGCATCCCATTTGCGTGGGATGGGTTCCATCATCGTTGACCAGCACGCGGTACCCGCTTCCCGAATCATTAACACTTAAGATAGCTCCGTCGTCAGAAAGAATGGCGAATTGATAATCTCCCGCAGCATCAGAAGAACTCAGCGTGATTCCCCCCTCCATCTGAAGTGCAAAGTATTCATAAAGAGTATTGCCTTGTTCATCGAGGAGCATGCTTCCGTCTTGAGCTGCAAATCCTTGATTAAATAATCTCGTCGGAACATTTATGTCGTTTAAGTAAAGTGTGACGGGGGGCTGAACGCCATAAGTAATATAGTCGGGAGTATTATTATAGCGAGGCTGATCTGCCGTGAGGTAGTAGAGTGTAGAAGCAATTCCATGACCCGCTAATGCAGGATTGCTCGTGTTAAACGGATCACAAACGACACTGCTTGAGTTTGTCGGTGGATTGATAACAACAGTGGTGTTACCCGCTGTTGTCGTGTCACCATCGTTGCAAGCCACTATGGATAGCAAAAGAAGGATTGCAGCGTGGCAGGTTCCTCTAAAACGTCCCATAAAATTCCCCTACCTACCTATCTATCTATATTATACTCCTTTAACCCGACTTTGGTCAAAGATGAGATCCAAGTAAATTCAGATAGTTAGGCGTTCACTATAATTTCTTATAGATCGAAGGACGCGGTTATTAAAAATGTTTAAAGAGCCTCTAAGGCAAGTACAAATCGTAAAGAGATTTGACAGGTGCAATACCGAGAACGTCACATCTAAATTAAAATGATTTCATTTCGAAAATAATGGGATTTCAGCGGGTACCACCCTTGCTAAAGAGTCAGATAAGGAGTTGAGAGATGAAGAATATAAATTTTTTGGCTATATCGGTTTTAGTAATATTCAGTGCCACAGCCTTTGCTGCAAGTGAAATGGACTCAGAGATAAATGATCTTCAGGTTAGAATTGTCCACGTTAAACCTGAAGCCCAGCAGCGGGCACACAAACCTAAACAAAACTTATCACCAAAGATTTATACTTATTCCGCCAGACCCTCATCCCGACTCGCCCAAAGAGTCGCGGCTCCGGCAACTTCCGTAACTGCTCCCGAGTCGGCCCATTTCTACAGACCTGTGACGGTGGCTAACTCACAACCGCCCGCAACGACCGAGACTCGTCATGAGGTCGATAGTAATGGAAATACAAATGGCTTTCAACCTACAGAGCAATATCAACCTTACGAAAATACTTCCCAAGAAAATACGCCCCAAGAGGAAATAAGAACAATTGCGCCTCGATCCAAGGTTTCTTCGGGACAGATTTTACGAAGAATTGAACTTATCGGCTCGTATACCTTAAGCTCATTTGACGGCGGAGATTCAGCGAGTCTTCAACCTGGTGGGGTGTCAAATCCCTACAATTCGGGGCCCTCAACAGTATCGTTACTCTCAGACATTGATTTCGGCTATTCGAATTTCTTTGCTGAAACCGGCTTCTTGTTGACACAAATTGGAGCGGGAACGGGTATCGCCAATGGAAACGGGTTTAACGGAGGATTTACGACAATTTCGGAGAAAGTAAGTCTAACCTATATTGGTATTCCCCTTAATCTTAAGTACCGTTTGCGAGACGAAAACACCTCATCATTTTATCTTAAGGCTGGAGCCATCCCAGTGTTCATGGCCGGTCATTCTTATGCGATAACGGGTTCGGGCTTGAGTGAAGAACTTCGATTTGGAGCCTATAATACTTTCGATCTCCTTTTTGATGGTGGTGTAGGATACGACCTTGCCCTTTCAAATTCCTTTCACGCTTTAGCCGAAATCTCAGCGTTTCAAGGGGTCTTCCCTGTTCTGGCGAATTTTAGTGTCCTCAACTATGGGGTTAATCTAGGTTTGGGAATCGCTTATATGCTGTAAAGGGTCTCCTTTGATTTGGCGATCAGAACCTGAAAAATCTTACTCGCGCAGCGCATTAAGCTTTGGTCTTACACATCGCGTATACAGTTTTTTACCTCATTTATTTGATCCGGTTCTCTGCCCATGGTATTTGAAATCCCATAGGTCATAATTGTTTGGAGATTTTCAAATGACAGCTGGCGCAGCTAAAGCTCTCGTGTCCACGATTTTTATTTTTGCAGTTTTGTTAGTTCAAGTTCTTTTGGTTTTAGAAACCACTTAAGTCCTAAGGACCTACTTCTTTATTTAATCCCACATCCTTGCTAAGGCCGAGACCAGAGGTGGAGTGATTTTATGGCCTTCTCCTTCTAAAACCTCAAATTTTCCTGAAGCTCCGTTTTTTATGAGCTCCTCGTGGGCAAGCCTCGCTACTTCGGAGTTTACGACCGAATCATCTTTGCCGTGGAGACCATCAAGACGGTAATAGGGTTTGGATATTTCGTCTTTTAAGAAAACAGATGAAATACCTATAACTCTTTCGACATTTTCCAAACGTTCTGCCAAGAATGGTGCAAAATATCCGCCTTGAGAATACCCAACAATATGTTTTGGTTTTTCTTTAAAACCTAAATTCTCAATCAAACTTTTTAATGCTGTGGCCGCTGGCACCGGATCAATAAGATACTCATCCTTAAGATCATCATAAAGGTACCAAGCAAACTTCACATCGTAGTGCCCTTCTTTAAGCTGCCGGATGGGGTAAAGCCCATTTGGAACCAAAACCACAAAATCTTTAGGAAGGGCCAATTTTAACTTCTCATAAATGATCTGGGCAGCCTGCTGATACCCATGGAGTAAGATGAGAAGCTTTTCACCCTTTGGGTTTGAGAGAATGTAATCTACAGGTATTTCAGCTACCACATTGGAGCGAGAAAGGTTTGAAAAATATGACTTCACTTCGACGTTAGTTTTCCAGCGGTGCACAGGGATGTTTTTGTGGGATTAAATTCTTCTTCCCCGCAGGTGCATTTTTTTAAAGGAACAAGAGCAAACTTAGGCTTTGAAGCCATGGGTCTGAGATCTCCTTTTGAAGTCTCGCAGTAATTCTCCAGAGCCGAGATAATTTTTCCATCCTTGCAAGTATCCCCTTCTCTAAGGGGATTAAACCTTTTTCCCCCACAAGTGCAATCAATGGGTCCGAAGGGAGAACCTTGGGCCGTTTTGGGCGTTCCGTGACTTGAAACTTCTCCGTTGGCTATTTTGCATCGTTCTTCTCTGGATAATTTGGAGTAATCGTCACCAAAAGCGATGCCAGAAAAAATAAGAGTTAAGAAAAAAAGTGTTTTCATATGATCCATCATATACAAATTTTTAAAAAATCCAAATCAGATTTCTAAGACGAAGGGGACTTGTCCCGGGCCCAGACAAAAGTGGGGATTAATACGCCAAGAGCCGACCTTAGGAAACCTCGTCGGCGGTTTGGTCATCACTAGCCTCAGTCACTTTTGAAAAATCAAGGTCCGAGGGATGTTTTTCGAGATCTAGAGTTCCAGAATAATTCTTTTTACCGGCAACGACCACCGTCGTAGCACAGATCCCAGAAACGTTAGCCAGAGTGATTAAAGGATCCAAAATTGGGGTCGTCGCCAGGATGACCACAACCGCGGTTTCTGGAGGGATTCCTAAAGGACTTAAAACGATATTCATTATTGCAAAAGTCCCAACAGCCGGAATTCCAGCTCCCGCCACCGAGACCAAAATCGAACCTAAGACAAGAATCGGATAGGACGTCGGCGGAATTGGAATCTTATAGAGTTGGGATAAAAAGACCGACATAAAACTAAAGAAAAAAGCACTTCCCCAGGGGTTGAGACACATCCCGAGAGGTAAAATCAGATTTGTCGCGTGCTCTTCAATTCCAAGTTTTTCCTTGAGGCAACGAAGAGAAATCGGCATGGTGGCAAAGCTGCTGGATGTCCCCAGCGCCACTAGATATGCTTCCTTTAATGACTTCACCGTCTGCCATGGAGAGACTTTTGTGACCCAAGAAATCATTATTGAAGAAACAACCACAACGGCGATCATTCCCAGTGAGACCAGTAGAACAAAAAAACTTAAAGAAAGAATGACATCCAAACCAATTTTTGAAATTTGAACAGAAAGAAGGGCAAAGAGCCCGATGGGAAGAGCATACATGGTTGCATTTATAATTCTTAAGAAAGATTCAAAGAGCGTATCAAAGACCTGAATGACGAGTTTTCCACCACTATGAGTTACGAAGCCTAACGATATTCCAAACGCCATCGAAAAGATCAATATAGAGAGATTCCTATCTTGCGAAATCGCTAAGAAGATGTTCGTTGGAAAAAGATCTTGAAAAAATCCGGCATAACCTGCGCCCGGAAGGGTTGTACTGTGATGATTAGAATTTGCCAGGAGTTGTCCGAGCAGGTTTCGCGCGCGATCGTCGATCCTGTTCCCCACCCCGGTTACAAAAGCTATGAGGGCTCCAAGCAGGCTTGAAACCACAAGACCCACGGGCAACGTACTTAGAAAGCGTTTGAGATATTTAGACATTCCTTCATGATTGAGAAGCTTAGCCACGTTGGTCGTGATGGCACAGATTAAAACAGGGACAAGGCACATTTGAATCGCCGCTAGAAAAACACTTCCGAGGGGCTCTAGTTTAACGGAAAAATCCTTGAAGAAAATGCCGTTGACGATCCCGCCAATACTCGCGGTCAGAATAAGCCAGGGACTAAGCAAAAAGCCTAGTTTCTTTTCCATGGACCCTCCACGTAGTCTTGGATCCATTTATCAAGGGTGCCATCGTCGCGAATAGCATTTAAGTAAAGGTTGAGCCATTTTAAAAGAGGAGCAGACTTCCAGTTTGTAGCTATGGCGATTTGACCCACTCTGTTTTTTCGGTTGAGTTTTTGGACCTGAAGATTAAAGGACGGATGCTTCTCCTGCCAAATTCTAAATGTAGTTTCGTCTGTCAAAACGACCTGCACCTCTCCTTTTTCAACGGCCTCGAAAAGAGCCTCATCACCGTCAAAGGTTTGAACTATGGCATTAGGAAAATCAAAATGAGCAGAGCGAGCAAAATAAGATCCTGTTGTAGCCCCTAAAGTTATTTTTTCTTTTTTAAGTTCATCAGAATAATCTTTTTTATCACCTAGGCCGTAGTGAACCATGAGTTGACGATTAAGAAGGAGGACATGGGGAACCTTAAGATAAGGAGTAGAGAAATCTACAATCAAAGCCCGTTCTAGGGACGTAGTCAAATGGCAGAGAGCGATGTCGGCCTTGCCCTCGGAGACTTTTTGAATGGCGTCGTCATAACTTTTGGCACTTCGGTCGATAAACAGAGATACGCCTAGACGAGAAGCAATGTTTTGAGCGAGGGTCGCGTCCAAACCCACGATATCCCCGTCTGGCGTTTTTGCAAAAAAAGGCTTTGAATCCTGACTGGGCATCGCAACCACCAGTTTGTGCCTACCAAAAATCTCCTGGAGACCCGCCGGATAACTATTTTGAGAAAGGGGAAAACTCTTGGTGGAAAAAAGCCCGATCAAAAGGCAAGACATGAAAAATTTGAGGTGTCGCGACATGTTCTTTTAATCGGAAGAACAGGGCGCTGACTTCACAGCTCTCTTTAGAGGAAATGGGCCAAGACTTAGGGCTTGGGGCCAGTCAAGGGTTCGGGGGACCTACAATTTCAGCGCGAGAGTCCACGGTTTTCCAATAGGTAGGTGTGGGAAGCATTCCTAATGCATTATCTACATCCACCACTTCCACTCGATTGATATTAAAAACTTTCATACAAGTATAAATGTAGAGAATATTGGTGGCGGTAGAAGAAATAAAATCTTCATCAGCCTTATATTTATTTCTGATCGCATCATCTCCGGACCGAAGGAGATCATTAAGCAATGTCTTGAGATCCTCTTGGCTATAGCCCGTAGCATTTTGTAAACCACTCGCTTTCAAAATGGCGAGAGCTCCATTATGAGAGCCGCCAATGCCGCGAACCGTTACTCCCGTAGTGTTAGCCCTTTCGCCGATCCAGTTATTTCTAGATTTCACAATCTTTTTAATCTCTGGGTCACTACTGACGATATTTTCTGCTTTAAGCAGAAGATCTTCTAAATTATCTGTCGGACTCAAAATCGGGTTCGGGGATTTCTGGGGATCTTTACTAAGGGCCGTAAGAAATTTGTTCGTAAACGAATTGCTGGTCAATTCATTACCAAAGTCATGCCAACTCTTCTGGGTTGTAGACTTATCTGCAAAGTACCCTTCAATTTGCATACTCGTGCTGCCGATATCCCAGCTCATATTAAAATTGGGATCAGAGTTGAACTCAGGCTGTGCACCCAGTAGTCCGTAGACCCCTAAGTATCCGAGGTGACCCTCTTCAACTTGCGAAAGTACACGAATATTTAAACCTTTCGCTCGTTCAGCAGCTAAAAACTCAGGACGGTTCTTTGAGTCCCTAATTGTAGCAGTAGCACCCCCAACGTATTCATAAACTCCAGTAGCCAAAGGCTTATAGGGAGCTAAATCAGGATTTGTATTAAGGTCGTTTGTGATTTCTTCAGAATATTTATCGAGGGAATTACGCAGCGTAGCGACAGACTCTTGAATAAAAGTAGAATCGATAACTCCGTCTTTTACATTTTTACGCCATGAGATCGGAATCTTGTTGCCCTTAGGCTTTTTTCCAGGAGCCGTAACTTGCTTCAAGAGAACATGATGGCAGACATCCACTACTCCGGCTCTCATCTTCGTAGAATTAGAGCCAACGTCCATGGCGATCCGTATTCGAATGCAGCTCAAATCAGTATCGGCTCCCGCAATCGAGGCAAAAACCGTAAGTGCAACACCTAAACTTATGTATTTAAGAAGCATTCTTCCTCCCAGATCAGGACAAAAAAAACGGGTGCTCCCATGAGGAGCACCCAACCATCAACTATTATTACGGATTATCATTAAGCAGATCATTAGCCCGTTCGTCTTCCATCTGCGATTCCACGGTTGTACCAGACCCCGTTGCAGCGTCGATCTGAGCTTCAAGGATTGCGGCCTGAGAAACTCGCGTTCTCCAAATGTTCAGGGCATTCTTCAACTGCATAACTGCGCCTTTTATCGAATCGTCATCTTGCGACTGAATGTCTGAGGTCTTCGTAACCTGATTTCGTTGATTTAAGATGTAGCCAAGGAGACCTTGCTCGGTGACATACTTCTTAATTTCCTCTCTCTCAGCCTTGTTGTATCGCTTCTTGTAATAGATCTGCATTTTAGCAAGTCCACCAGGTGAGCGAACAAGTTTTTCTTCGTACATATCAGCAGCCATAAGTCTTAAGAGAAGGTATTGAGCCTTCCATTTGTCAGCTTGACCTTTAATAGCAGCAAGTCCACTGTTAGCAAAATCAAAGATGCCGGAGGTTTCTCCCTTTAATATCATGACTCCATCACTTTGAGTCTGATCCAAGCTAGTCTTAGTTTTGTCTGCACCCAAGAGGATTCTTGCCTTACTGCTCGCATAATTTAAAGCACTAGTATAGGCGGCAACCTGAACTTCTGCCACAGAGTCAAAACTCTTATCCACACCTGGCTTAAAATTTTGGATGATGTAGAGAGGATCCTTTCCAACTGTACCCAGAATATCAGTTAACCCAAAGAGGAAGTCCTTAGCGGAATATTTATCAGAGTATTCAATTGTAAAAGCACCTATCCCAAACCCCTTAACGGCTCTCAAAGCCGATTTGATCCAGAAATCTCTTAAGATGTCTTTGTAAGCATCTTCTTCAGAAAGGGCCCGGACATTTGATAAATTAGAAACCCCACCGCACATCCACGTTGGGCAAAGGGTATTAACAATTCTGTTACCAATTTGGCTTTGACCAAACACAGCGGCAAAACTCATAATATCTTGGCGCAAGTTTTGATGCAGGAGCCTGACCGCATCAAAAGCCTTTTGAGGTGGTCTTCTTAGGTCCTCCATCTGTTTCACAAGGGCTTCATGTTGATCGTTGAGGATTTTAATCCCAGCAGGGGCCAAGCGAATCCTAAGATTATCGCACCCTGCATCCGCACAGGAAATAGGATGGACGCCATTGGCATCTTCTTTTTTCGCTTTAGAGTCATTGTTGTTGTAATCATAGTGGGTTTCGTCTGTTCCATCTTCAGAAACTCGAATCTCACCGGTAGGAAAAATAATAAGATAGTTTTGAGCCGCCACAAGTTTGTTGTTGGCACGAATTCCCCCTTTAAAGCTCTTTATAAAAGCTGTGACATTGGCGTTTGAGGCCCCGCCGGGAAATGTCTGGGTCATTAGTTTTTGATCATCCACCGGGATCCCTTTAAAATCGGTATCAAAGAAAGAGGCTAAATTATCAATGGCCTCAGTGGCTATCCCTACATCCGATTGGTAACGGGAATAAGCCTGAAATAGGGCGTCAGAAGATATAAATTGTCGAGTGCCTTGAGAGAACATACTTAGAGAAACCAGTCCTCCTTGGGACCAGAGGTCACGGGTAATCTTTATTAAAGCTTGACGAGCTGTCGTTTGCATCTGGTCAAATTTTTCTTGAGTCCGTTGGGTAGCCTGTTTCATAGCCTGAGCAATAGGATAGTTAATCATATCAGGAGTTCTATATGAACAGTTCCCGTCACACTTAATAAAGGCCCCTGTCCCCGGAGAAAAACTATTCACCCAGAGCATGGGGTCCGAATTCATAACAGATTTCGGATTGGCCACAGAAGACGGCATTCCCGGCATGGTTTGCAAACTCTGGGGAAAAGCCATGTCGTCTTGTGGGCTGTTATCCTGGCCCAGAGCGATCATTGAAAAGCTGATCACGCCCACTAGACCCAAACTTTTAATAATTCTTAGTTTCATTTTTTTCCTCTCATCTCAAAAATATTCACTTAATTTTTGCCACAAACTTTATAAACCAAAGTGGTTTTTCCTGGAACCACACATGTCTTATCTTTACCACTCGCAATGGCGCTCTTGTTGGAACACATATCCGTAAAGGCCCAGCAAGGGTCCTTGATCATACACTTGTTACCGGGAGCCATCTCGTGGACGGTCGAAGCACAAGTAGCATCATTTTCATCCGAGGAGCCCACAGCTGAAGCAATAGCACTTCCCGAAGTAGAAGTGTCGTCGTGGTGAATGGCCGTTTTAACGTCGATGGCTCTGTGTTCACGAGCAGCTTTAACGGCTTCACTTTCTACAGTTGGACGCGCATACTGCATTTTGATATTGTATTCTTTAGTGAACAGCGCACCTAAAGTATTGTCCACCTTGCTAAACCAAATTTTTGTTATTCTTAAACCTTTCATGAACCCTAGAACTAGGGCCGCGTTGGGAATCAACTGTTGAGCATATTCTGGACTATCCATTTTAGAGAGCTCTGGAGAATCCACGCTCTTATTTTCTACCTTTTCAAGAAGATCGTTCACATCTTCGATGGTGAAAGAATCTGATTTAGTTTGTAAAATTCTCTCAATTGCAGATTTTAGGGCCTTATTAATAACTCCGCCGACGCCCACAATAATTGGCGAACCGTTCATGTCTCCAGCGATTCGAGCCTTAACCGTGTCGGGAGCATTCAAAGCTTCAGACTTGGCAAAGTCCACAATGGACTTGATATCATCGTGGCTCATTGGCAGAAGATTAAGAGGCTGCTCTGGATTCCATACGCCACCTCTTACGTTTTCAACGGCATATTTTACGATGTTGTCAGATGCCAAAGTTGAAGAGAAAGCTGCAAAACTACCATCAACACCCTTGGTGCCGGACTGGGCACTTCCATTTCCAATTCCTAAAGTAATAATAGAGTTGGCATCAATATTTTTGTATTTGGGATTAGCCTTAACATCCGTTGTAGCACTCATCCATTCAATAAGAGCTTCTTGAGGCCCAGTGGGAACGAGAAGCCGAATGCCTAATGTATTACCAAGATAACCTACAACATAATCAGAATTCTGGGATTCTCGGAAAGCCTCTGTCGCAACACCGACCTTGTCGTCAGGATGAAATCGGTTGGCAATTTGAACAAGGCGGCTTAGTTCGCTTTTCACGCTAACTGTGATTTTCTGACTGGGGTTACAAACATCCGTAACTTCTATTCCGTCTTCCAAAAGCTCCATGGGAAATCGAGGATAATTCTTCCAATTAACATTCTTTCCCGCTCTCTCTTTATCCTTAGCCTCGTCTATGCTTAAATCAAGGTATCGCTTAAAGGGTAGATTTGACCGGGATTCGCAGTCCTCTTGTTTATTATCTTTTGCAGGATAAATTTGTTTTGCCGTTTGGGCGCATGCATCGACCTCAAAAACCTTCATCTTAGTTTGACCTGAACCAATGTCAAAGGCCGCACGCGTCCTTAAACACTCGCTGGCGCTTGAAACGGTCTTTACGGGCCCACCCAGACTTGGGAAGCTGAACAATCCTAATAAAGACAACGCTATTAGTGGATTTGTAAGCGAACTTTTATACATAATTTCTCCTTAGTGAAAAAAACAAAAAACTAAACTCTAGGGACACACAGATGAAATTTCTGAGCTGTTCGGTGTATAATTTTCTGGACCATGAAACATGCAGCAAGGGATGTGCCACAGATTCTGAAGTGAAATATCGTTTCAAAGCAATATAAGGCCTAAAAAATAGCGATGACGTAAATTGTTAACCAGCATTGCCCTTTATTGCTGGTTAAAGACCAAGGTATTACAGGGCCCCCGCTGCACTTATTACACATGGGGAACGGAGAAAAATTTTTCAATTTTCAGGTCTTATTTGGGACCAGAAGGGGCTTGTTGGGCCAATCTTTGGTTGATACCATAGATGACCTCACGAACAAGTTCGTCAAAAAAGCCTGAATCCTTGAGGGCCTCATAGAGATCCTGGGCACGATCTTTATAATTGGCTATATGGCCCGGATGGAAGGATGCAAGTTTCTCAGCCTTTTGAAGGGCTTCTTTTTCGTTCTTAGCTTCACCGGATTTCAAGTAAAGCTCGGCAAACCATTCAATACGTTGGCCAGTCTCCTTGCACTTTCCTAATTCAGAAATAACATAGGTGAGATACTCATAAAGATTGCGATCAAGAAGGACTGACTCTCCCACTCCTCGGCGCGCCAGAGCCGCATATTTTTGCGTACTCGGGTCAAGAAGCCCTCCTGGGAAGGGTTTTTCAGGATGGGGAATATAAGAACTTAAACTCAGATCATCGTCATCCGGAGAAGTATTTTTTTGCACTTGCATATCAGAGTCATGGAGCTCAAACATATTTAAAGCTTGAATCATAACGGCCATCCAGCGAAGGTGGCGGCGGAGAGGATGAATTCCTTCTTCTAAATTATCCATGTCAAAATCTGTTTCTTGGGTCCCTTTAATATATTGAATCATGGAATCTCTAATAATTTGTAAATCAGTAGTAGGGCTAAGGGTGGCCACGATAGAAGCTGCGCCTTATACAAGTTGAAGACTTCGAGGTTTCTTGCCAATCCAACCCTCATCATAAAGGAAATCTATATAATCTTTTTGTCCTTTAGTTGCTTTTCCTTGAGCTAATTTTTGAAATTTCTTTGAAAATCGAACGGGCCGACCCAATTTTTTCGCGTTCTGTTTAATGGCTTCAATATAAGCTACGACGTCCTGACTGTCTGTATATTCGCCCGTAACAAATCGTAACTTTGAGGCCTCTTTTTCTGCAGCCTTTAACACTTGGTACTTATTACCGTCAAAGGCTTCCATTGTGGCTCGAAGGCCCGCCTCTATTCGAAATGCTTGAATTCTGGCGTCAAGCTTTCTGACTTGTCCTATTATTGTTTTGGGATCGGCTTCGGGATCCCAGCTTCTAAAAACTGTGTTGAGGATGTTGAGAGGCTCAAAGGACCGAATCACCCGATTGTCCAATCCAGAGCGATCCTTCTCCGACATATAAAGAGCCATTCTATAGGGATTAGAAGTTTTTCGAAGAATCTTTTTGCACTTAACCCACGGGCCCTGCCCAGCGTTCGCAGAATGCATGTCAAACACCAACATCAACAATATAAAATAACGAAATATCTTGGCCATAGGGGAGGTAGCAATGCGAAATGGATGCCAAAGCCTACTACCCGATGGACCCTCTTTGGACAGACTTCAAACTGCCTACAAAATCGACCTGCAATGACAATTTTGGGCCTAATAACGATTCTGATTTTGTAAGAGCTATCTGAAGAACCTTCCTTTATTGACGTTTAACTTCATCCTACGCTATTTCAAGATGGCACTTCGGTTGCAAATTTTTAGTCCGGAGAACAGCAATGAAGATTTCTTTATCTTTATTTTTTATCACTTTAAGCTTTTCGATGGCCTTTGCACAACCTAAGTTTACGAACCTTATTGAGTGTTATGTCCCAACAGGAAATGCAATACGGGGCTCTTATGAATTAAATGAGAACCCTACAGTTATTGTCCGTGTCGATGAAAAGCAGAGCTACTCCATTTTGCGAAATGGAAAGTCCATGGGGTCGTTTCAGCTCTCTGAAACCAAGTTCAATAGAATATTTAACAGGGATACTTGGCCCCATTATTCTTTGGCTGAACTTATAATTTCTTCTGAAATAGGAGAAGGCCAAACTTTAAACGGTAAAGTCGTGGTGGGAAAATGGGCAAGCCTGACCTCGGAGAATAGAGTGAGCACAACAAACAACAGTCTCAATGATTTGCTCTGCACAAATCCCCCGAGTCACCTGTTGTGACCGGATCTTAACGGTTGTTGGAGCCGCCAAAGTCGTCGGAGTCGGGACCAACTGGGTCTTAAGGGTGGGCTTCCGAGAAGCTGGATCTTCACTCAGCAGTCGCCGGTGCATGTTGTGACGAGTCGGTCATTGCGAGGACCCAGTAAGCTCTTGCGTACAATCAAAACTACAGTCCGTCCAAAATACTTTCATAGTCGATCTTTAATCCTAGGGGCTCTCCATAACGTCCATCTCGGGTGGGAATTATGCCAAAAGCTTCAAGAGTATTTTTTGCGATATAATTTGAGGTGTTTTTAAACTGCCTCCCGAAGCTAAGAAGTTTGGAATAAGCCAGGGAATCCCAAAATCTTCCATAGGGATTCCCCTTTTTTGCCCCAGCAACCACTCGCGGGATTACTCCAGCAAAGGTTCGGAGGAAGTTTTGCAAATTAGTTTTGTCAGCAGACTTCAGTAAGATATGGAGATGATTTCCGGAATTAGCGAACCTAAAAATCCTTATAGCGAATCTATTTCCATAGCTGTAAAGGCGTCGTTCTATTTCTTTTCTGTTCTTCTCCCTCATAAAAGACCTCGTTCCCCGCGCCTTAGATGATCTCAGAGTGATGTGGAGGGCCTGATTCGAACGGAAAGGACGGTAAAGTTTTCTCTTACCCTTATTTAAATCTCCACCATGTTCGATTCTTTTTCTCTCATCCCGAAACGCTGGATATTGATCAAAGGACTGCTGCTTCATAGTCTCTTATATATTCGAAGTTTCTGGTAAAGTCAATGATTTTTTGTCGGGGCAGTGTTATATCTTAAATTATAAAAAATGACCTACCTGCGTCTTTAAATTTTTAGGCTCCAGAGGGAGTTCATTCTAAGCTCGAAAGGACCACATAACGCCGAAATAAGAGGGGGTGGAGCTGGCGTAATATTATTATCAATGGTTAACAGATACAATCCGTTCCGGGGCCAAACTCATGCGCCTGAATTGGTCCGGTCTGGTCTGGTCGTGTCGGAGGAAGTCACGGTCGGTGTGAAAGTATCGGCGAGTCAACTCTTCGCCCTGAACTTTTTCAGTGCGCCTTCTTGTGGGTCTTTGTGAGGTAGTATTCGTAACTTCCTTCGAAGGTTTGGAGCTCTCCATGATCAAGCTCAAGGACCCGAGTGGCTAAGGATTTAAGAAAGAAACGGTCGTGGCTTACGAGAATTACGGTACCGGCAAACTCCTTCAACGCTTTGAGCAGAACCTCTCTAGACTTAATATCCAAGTGGTTTGTCGGCTCGTCGAGAATTAAAAAATTCACTGGATTAGCAAGCAAAGTGGCTATGACGACACGGCTCTTCTCCCCACCAGATAGAACCGAAACCTTTTTGAAAACTTCGTCCCCTGAAAATAAAAACGCCCCGCAGAGGGAGCGGACATAACTCACACTGGCATTAGGTATCCTAGAATAGACTTCGTCGTAAATGGTTTGCTTTGGATTTAATATATCAAGGGAGTGCTGGCTGAAATAACCTATTTTAGCATTGGCTCCCAACGTGGCAACCCCGGAGGTCGCCTCAGTCTGACCGGCCATGATTTTTAATAAAGTGGACTTACCGGCACCGTTGACTCCGACTAGGGCCACCTTGTCGGTTCGTCTCACCATTCCGCTAATTCCTTTGAAAACCACTTTTTCTTTGCCATCCGGGAGTGGCCAAACCTTCGAGATATTTTCGAATTTCATAACCTCGTTTCCGCTCCGAGGGATTTCAGGAAAAGTAAATTCCATAACGGCTTCTTCGGCCGGAATTTCGATACGATCAATTTTATCTAATTTCTTTACCCGCGATTGAACTTGGGCTGCATGGGACGCTCTCGCGGTGAAGCGCGCAATAAATTCTTCTTCTTTGGCCAGCATTTCTGTTTGCTTGCGGTGAGAGGCTAAAAGTTGACCCATTCGAATGTCTTTTTCTTTAAGATAGAAGTCATAATCACCAGAAAAAGATGTAATAGATTTATTCGCCACTTCAATAATTCGAGAAGTCATTCGACTCATAAACTCTCGATCATGGCTTGTCATGACCAGGGCTCCTTTAAAATTTTTGAGCCACTCTTCAAGCCAAATTATAGATTCTAAATCGAGATGGTTGGTGGGTTCGTCCATAAGAAGCACATCTGGGTTAAGCACTAGAATTTTTGCCAGTGCGATTCGCATTTTCCAACCGCCGCTAAAGGTTTCCACGGGATTGTCGTAACGATCAGGACCGACCCCAAGACCGGTCAAGACTTCCTTAGCCCGAGAGTTAAGGTCGTAACCTCCCCGACTTTCAAATTCGTGTTGAATCTCTCCATATTCGTCTAGGAGTTTGGTCATAGCATCGTCGCTCAGTGGGTTTTCTGCGGAGTCTTGAAGTTTCTTTTCTGCTTCTGCCAGCTTGCGACCTAATTCTGAAATTCGCCCTGCGCCTTTTTCTACTTCCTCAAGGGCTGAGTGACCTTTCATCTCACCAATATTCTGTGAAAAATACCCGATGACCATTTTCTCGGCACAACTGACACTTCCCCCATCAACCCCTTCTTCACCGACAATAATTCTAAAGATGGTGGTCTTTCCGGCACCGTTAGGGCCCACAAGACCAATCTTCTCTCCCGGATTAATCTGAAAACTTCCATCCTGGTAAAGAATTTTTGGACCATATTGCTTTAGGACATTATTAAAACTGATCACGAGTCCTTAACCTCTCACTCTCTGACTTGCCCTGTTCCATCCACAATCCAACGGAAACTCGTCAGTTCGACTAAGCCTACGGGACCGCGGACATGAAGTTTTTGTGTGCTGATTCCAAGTTCGCCACCAAGTCCGAACTCGTAGCCATCGGTGAACCGAGTGGAGGCATTCCAATAAACCACCGCAGCATCCACCTCCCTTTGAAATTGCCCGGCGACGGCTTCAGATTTCGTAACGATAGATTCCGAATGCCGCGAGCCATGCGCATCGATGTGCTTTAAAGCTTCTTCTAAGTCAGTGACCACACGACAATTCATAATCTGATCTAAATACTCGGTATCCCAATGGGTCTTAACTGCGGCTTTAACGTCACGATGGCCCCTTAAAATCTTCAAAGTGGCTTTATCCCCATGCCAGAGGACCTTTTTCTCCGACGTCATGGAGTAAAGTGTGGGGAGAAACTTTTCTGCAATTTTAGAATTCACAAGAACCGTTTCCATGGAATTGCATGCACTGGGACGCTGAGTTTTAGAATTAAAAACTATTCTTACGGCCATGTCCAAATCGGCGTCTTCATGAACGTAGACGTGACAAAGTCCCCGGTCATTTTTGATAATAGGCATTAAAGAATTTTTGACGACAAAATTAATAAGTCCTGATCCTCCCCGTGGAACCACAACATCAATGTATTCTTTTTGTTTAAGTAAAAAAGAGGTCAAACTTCGATCAGGATTAGTTATGCCCCAAACGGCGTCGGAGGAAACTCCATTTTTCACAAGATTTTCTGTAATGATCTTGTAGAAGATCTTGGTCGTCCCCATGGATTCCTTCCCCCCTCTCAAAATGACGCTATTACCCGCCTTAAACGCAAGTGAGAAGGCCTCCAAAGCCACATTGGGACGGGATTCAAAGATCATTAAAATCAACCCCAAAGGGGCTGAGACTTTTTTTAGAACCAACCCATTTTTTAGCTGTCGGATATCGGACCTTCCAAGGGGATCATCCAACTTGGCCACCATTCTTGAACTCTCAGCCATAAGAGCGAGTCGATCTTCATTTAAGGCAAGTCTATCAATAAACGCCGCCGAAGTTCCTTGAGGCAACGATCGAATATCTTTTGAATTGGCTCGCAAGATCTCGGTTTGGCTCGCTCTTGATTCGATGGCCTGAGCGACTCCCTCAAGGACGGCATTTCTCTTTGAGACGGGGGTATATTCTAACTCCTTATGGGCTTTCTTTAAATTCCTTAATCTTTTAATTATTTTCTCTTTCATTTGACCTCAAAGAGGGTGCCGATAAAATTATTTTCTGCAACGCTGAGCAAGACCGAAGGAGTATCTCCTTTTACAAGTATGGTCTCTACCTTTCCGCTGATGGCCTCTTTGGCTGCCTTTACTTTTGAAAGCATTCCGCCCGTCCCATGTTTTGAACTGGAGTTTCGACCTGCAAAATGAAGCATATTTGGAGTTATTTCTTTGACCCTCGTTATCAATTTGGCCTTCGGATTAAGTCTGGGATCTTTCTCAAAAAGACCTTCAACATCGGTAAGGATAACTAAACAATCTGCCCCTACGACTTTGGCCACTTTCGCCGAAAGAGAATCATTATCGCCGAACTTAATTTCTTCGGTGGCAATGGCATCATTCTCATTCAAAATAGGTATGACTTTCCAATCTAAGAGCTGCTCGATCGTCGCTTGAAAATTTCGGCGGCGTTTTGAATTTGCCAAGTCATCGGCTGTTAAGAGAACCTGAGCCCCCATAAGACCCGTAGCCTGAAGAGCCAGGTTGTACAGATCCATAAGGATAGGTTGGCCCATGGCGCTTAACGCTTGTTTTTCGCAAACGCTCCATGCCTCCTTTGTTTTTTTGAAGTCTCGGCGGTTAACCGCCGAGGAGATGGCCCCTGACGAGACCCAGATAATTTCAATATTATGGTTACGTCGAAGTTTTACAACTTGTTCCATCCACGAACGCAGGAGCAAAGGACCGCCTGTAGAAACCATATTGCTTCCTACTTTCACCACCCACCTTTTTTTTGTTCTTTTCGACATTGAAGTGTTTTCTCATGGATAAATGAAGATAGCAAAAAAAACCCGTTAAAGACTTATCGAGCGAGTGAGAAAGATTCCACCAAAAGTCAGTAAAATCCCGCACACGGTGCTGGCCAAAACATAGGTCAAGGCCAGTAGTTCTTGACTATTTTTAATTAGAACCGCGGCTTCTAAACTGAGGGAAGAAAAAGTGGTAAACCCTCCGAGAAGACCCACCATAAGAGCCGTTCTGATTTCATTTGAAATAGCAGACCGCTCCACACCCAAAACGTAGACCACGCCAATTAAGAAAGATCCCAAAAGATTAATGAGAAAGGTTGAAATCGGAAGCCCAGGAGGGGACTGCTTTATAAAAAGTAAGTTTAAACCATATCGAGCAAATATTCCGACTAGTCCAAAAATCCCGATCATAAAATAAAGTCGCATCTATTCCCCCTGACTGCCGTCGCCCTCATCTTGGGCCACGATTAATCGAGCTCCAGGTTTAAACGTCAAATAGGCCCAGGCCCACTGAATTATAACGAGAATCCGATTTCGAAATCCAATAAGATAGTAAATATGAACAATAATCCAGGTGATCCAAGCAAAGTATCCCGAAAACTTAAAAACACCTAAGTCCGCCACGGCGAAAGAACGCCCGACAGTCGCTAGGTTCCCTTTATTAAAATATCGAAAATGGGAATTGAAGTCTCGGCCGCTCAACCGGGAACGGATCAACCGAGCCACATACCGGCCCTCCTGCATAGCGACAGGAGATACACCAGGAAGAAGGCCTCCATCTTGAAAAAAAGCAGCTGTATCCCCGATTGCAAAAATATTATCAAAACCGGGAACGGAGAGATTCTCCCTCACTTTAATCCGACCTACTTGATCGACTTCAGTATTAATCCATTTTCCCGCGGGAGAGGCAACAACCCCCGCAGCCCAAATCACTGTTTTTGAAAGAATCTCTTCTGATCCTACTCGGACGCCATTTGCCGAAATCTCTTGGACGCGGCTTTGAGTCTTTATTTGGACTCCGTGCCTTTCCAAAGCTTGCCTTGCACGAAGAGATAACTTTTCAGGGAAACTTGCCAAAATTCTAGGACTAGCCTCAACTAAAATAATTTTCGCCGACCTAGGATCAATGTGGCGAAAATCTGAAGTCAAGGCCCGTCTTGATAATTCTGAAATGGCCCCCGCAAGCTCGACTCCCGTCGGCCCGGCTCCCACGATCACGAAAGTCAGAAGCGCCTCTCTTTTGACCGGGTCACTCTCAAACTCGGCGGCCTCAAACGCCAGAAGAATGTTTCTTCGAATCTTAGTCGCATCAGAAATAGATTTTAATCCTGGAGCAAATTTCTCCCAATTATTGTGGCCGAAATAGCCATGATGGGCTCCTGTCGCTAAGATAAGATAGTCATAGTGAAATCTTTCACCATCGGTGATGACTTCTTGAAGAGATGTGTCCACACCCACAACCCGTTTCATAATGACATCAGTATTTTTATTTCGACGCAGGACGGAGCGGATTGGAGATGCAATATCAGCAGGAGAAAGACCGGCTGTGGCTACTTGGTAGAGGAGAGGTTGAAAGAGAAAATAATTGCGTCCATCAATAACGGTGACTTTGGCTTGGACGTTTTTAAGGTGCTTAGCCACTTCTAAGCCCCCAAAGCCTGCACCCACAATGACAATCCTCGGGTCTTTCATTTTTCTGAGTCTACAATAGATTTTCTGAACTGCTCCTCAAATTTTATCCAAGCCTGGATGGCTCCCTCTGAGAACCCCTCTTCAAGCAAAGTTTCCTTCAATAGCACCATTCTTCTGTCAAAGTGGCCTCGAAGAATAGGCGGAAGGTTTATATGGGCCTTTTTTGGAGAGGGGCCATCATACTTTTTTACAATCCCCATAGCACGGAGTATAAAAGCCTTCTGTTGCTTTATAATTGAGTGTAGGTTTTTCCCGGTGAAAAAAAATCCAATGAGTAAATCCCCAGACATTTTTGTATAAAATCGCCAAAGAATTTCTTCTAAGCGATCCTCACTACCCAGTTCTAAAAAAACTTTTTTTAATTTTTTCGGAAATTTACTCGAAGGAGAATTCGACAATTTCAAATTCTTTGATTCCACCTGGTGTAGATACCGTAACCACTTCACCCTCGTCTTTTCCAATCATGGCTCGGGCCATGGGGGAATTAATTGATATCTTACCGACGGCGGCATCCGCTTCATCAACCCCAACGATTTGATAGGTCACTTTCTTAGATTTTCCATTATTCATATCTTCGAGAACAACTGTGGCCCCAAATACAATTTTATCGCTTTTTATAGCTTTGGGATCCACAACCTGTGCTCGGGCCAGTTTACTATTAATGTCTTGAATGCGTCCCTCTATAAAAGACTGCTTCTCCTTTGCTGCATCGTACTCCGCATTTTCACTGAGATCGCCGTGTCCCCTAGCTTCTTCTAAAGCCCGAATAGCATTGGGTCGATCGTTGCCGAGTAATGTTTTTAGCTCTTCTTCTAAACGCCTTTTTCCTGCAATTGTCATTGGAACTGAATCTTCGCTCACAAATTTCTCCTTACGGGCTGATACAAAAGACCGAAAAACATACCCTATTTAGGCAAAACCTTCAATGACTATTTTTTCAAATGATATCAGCTACTTATTCAAATATAATGCGATGCATTATTACCTTATCGCCAAAAGAGTTAGGCAAATGGGCAAGTCCAGTGTCTAAGTTGACTAACCCACCTAAAAAGAAAGAGAATACAGCTATGGCACCATTGCTAGAGCAAATCAGAGCGGCGAAATCTCTTATTTTAAGCACCCACACTCAGCCCGACGGCGACGGGATTGGCTCCCAACTAGGCCTCTATTGGGCTTTAAAAAAAATGGGAAAATCAGTCCGCATTGT
>Ga0207013_1089_pt1 | contig 23821 bp, 25 predicted proteins | sample Alteio_BWMinCont_55_FD_153501 | JGI IMG/M metagenome (GOLD analysis project Ga0207013, IMG submission 153501) | Enriched cells from forest soil in Barre Woods Harvard Forest LTER site, Petersham, Massachusetts, United States -... | ecosystem: Environmental > Terrestrial > Soil > Temperate forest >...
AAAATGGCCTTTAACTTGCTAAGTAATACAACTCTGGAGAAGACTTGTGAAGTCCGTTTTTCAAATCTTTTTGATGTCTTTTTGGGCCCTCTTTTGTGCTTTGGGGTGTTCCTCAACTTTTGAGCCAGGAGCCGGCGGCACCTACAAGGTTCGAATTCCTATTAGCGATCGCGCGGGACACTACCACCTTGAAACTGTAACATTAACTTCGGTTACGAACCTTTCGTCTCTGAGCGGATCCGTTGTGAATCTTCGAGTCAATGGTCAAACTCAAGAGCATCTCCAATCCAATGGGATGAAGCAAGTTTGGATAACCAATATGGGAACAGTACCCACAGCCCACTTTATTAAGAGCGGGGATGTTTATATCCCTGCAGATCACGAAACCTCGGTCATGACAACCCTGGTCTATCAGTTCGAACAAATTAAGAGTTTTTACGATAAATATAATGGCAATAGTGGACTAAGTTTTCCAAGGACGGCTTTGTTGAACATGAGGAGAGTTATTTCTGACGGGACTAATCGTGAAGCTCGCAATAACGTAGAGTATGTCGCGGGTTTAGATTTCTTTGTGATTCAGCCCTATGACCAAGACCTTATGCCTATACCAACAAATGGTGGAATTCTTGCCCATGAATGGTGGCATAGTGCTTTTGAAGCCAAGCGAAAATTCTATGCAGAAACTAGAGAGAACGCCCTAGGTAATACTCAAACCAATCGGCTGATTTGCCGCAACTACTATCAATATAGTGGGCTCAATGAAGGAATTGCCGATTACTTCGGATATGCTTATAGCGGGCACACATTTTTCGGAGCTGATTCTCTAAACTCCGCTTATATCTCTAATAGAGATCTTAGTGACCCTAAATCCTTGACCGATGAGGGTGCGGATACCGACGAAGCGGGGGTCTGTAAGGCTAAAGATGAGGGATACTCCCTTGGGGCGGGAATCGGGCATTTTCTTTATGTTCTCTCAGAAGATTGGGGGATTGATGAAGCCACTAAGGCCGCCTTTAATTTTTTAAATATGTACATGCGTCTTTATAACACTGACGTAGATAAAACCTTTATAGGATTAAAACGGATTCTCCCTTTATTTTTTGAAAATCATCCTCCCTCAGCGGCTCTTTGTGAAAAAATACAAAAACTCACTTCAATTCCCGAAGCCTACTCTGGTTTTTGTCTAAAGCTGTCGGATTCCAAACCTTTAGAGGGAAAAAACAAATGAAAACTGTCCTTATTGCAATTCTCTTATGGTCAGGTGGGGCGAGAGCTGAATCGGCCTTATTTGTAGGCCCCATCTTTGGAGAAACCAGTTATAGTACTTCTAGTGGAGGGACCAACCGGGACTCTCAGAGCTCTTATGGGGGAGAAGGGTTGTATGTTTGGAATAATTGGATGGGAGGACTAAGCTATTCTGAATATTCTGTCGCCCCTACAGGGAATTCGACCTTCAATGTAGGCCAAGACGATAAAGATATCGAAGCTGAAATTAAATATAGATTTCTAATGGGTCCTCTTTCGCCATTCATTGGTTTGGGAGCCGGTACTCTTATCCAAACCGTAAAGACCAGCCTCTTTGAAGCAAACGAATCTGATCAGGGTGATTTTTTTATTAAAGAAGTTGGCGGGGGAGTTCTTTGGAAATTTATGAGTAATTTCGGGGTGAGTGCTACCGCTGAATACTATCAATACTCTAATGTGACGGGTTTTAAGTACTATATAACCCTTGGATTTTTCCCCGTTTTCTAGAGGGCCTTGCTTGAGGAAATTATTTGAATTACTCTAAAGGCCTTAATTAAGGGGGTATTGATGTCACAGAGCAAATTTGAGATGACTTTGGCGCTGGTTTGGGGTTTGACCATAGGGCTAACGTTGAATGCTCCTACAGCCGAGGGTGCTCTAAAAGTGAACCCAGGGCATGCCGAGGAGATTGTACCTGGAAAAATTCTAGTTCGTACGATCCGTCTTCAAAATTATCTCGAACAAATTCAACCCGATGAAATTGTTGAAAAACGAGATTCTTTGGGAGGAGAAAATCCCGACATCTTCATAGTCTACAAAAAGAAAGCCGATGGGGCCAAGACTTTAGAGTTGCAACTATTCGATCTTAACCGCGACGGCAAGATCGACCTAGTCAAACATTACGAAAAAGGGAAGCTTGTTCGTGAAGAGAGAGATACTGATTACGACGGCATCACTGATATTGTTATAGAATATGACGGTACAACGGGGGCTATTAAAAAGAAAAGCCAGGCTGATAAACATACCAATATTTGGACTTACTTTGTGAAAAACGAAATTTACCGCAAAGAGGTCGATCGCAATTTTGATGGTAAACCGGACATGTGGGTCTACTATCGTAAGGGAAAAATCTATAGGACCGAAATTGACAAAAATTTTAATGGTAAGAAAATTGTCAAAATTGAGGGGCCTTATAATCCTAAGAGTGAGTAGTCGGCTGGGGCGAGTTTCAGGCGACGGCCATCGGTTTGAGGAGTCAGGGTGGAGGCGGTTGATTCACCAATTTATACAAAGCACCCCCTAGATGATGAACAGGTCTTTCGTTCCACGCAAAATCGGGCGGCCTAAAGCAATGTTTTTGCAAATTTCTTATTTTTTTCAATCATATTGACCAGGGTCTTAATATCTTGGGCGTTTTTCTGATGACAGATGAGGATGGCTTTTTCTGTTTCAACGACAATGAGATCTTCGACGCCAATGAGTCCCAAGAATTTCTTAGAACTTAAATCGGCTATAATATTTTTTGAGTTGACTTGAATAAACCCACCAGGCGCTCGAAGGACGCCCGCTTCCGAATTAGGGGGAACCACTTCTAAGAGTGCAGGCCAAGATCCTAAATCATTCCAACCAAAATTCCCTTCAAGAAGGGCTCCTCTATGGGTTTTTTCCATCAAGGCCACGTCTATAGAAACGGATTGGAGATTTCTGTAGCCTTGCTTAATAAGATGGGGTTTATGGATTTTCTTATCGAAGAAAGAAGCAAACTCTGGAGAGTGGATTCTGACTTCTTCAATAAACGTGCTCACCTCAAAAATAAAAATTCCAGCGTTCCATAAGAACTCTCCTGATTCAAAGAGATTCTGGGCATTAGCTCTATCAGGTTTTTCTACAAATTCCTTTAATTCATACCCCCCTCCTTTTAAAGCCGTTCCTCTGCGAATATAGCCATAGGCCGTTGCCGGACCTGTCGGCGTGATTCCAAGGCAAACGATGCGTTTCTCGGAAAGAGCCACTTCAAAAGCAAGATTAAGAGATTTTTGAAACTCAGGTACGTTGGCAATAAAGGCGTCCGCCGGAAGAACAGCGATGAGGGCGGTGGGGTCTTTCTGAAAAATGTCCCAGGCGCTCCAGCAAACCGCGGCCATAGTATTTCGGCCCATGGGTTCTGCCAGTATCTTGACGTCTTTGATGTGTTCCAAGGTGGCTTTTCGAAGTTGTTCTGTGCAAACAATAAGACGGTGGGATCTCTCGACAACGGTATTAAGTCTTTTCCAAGTGAGTTGGATCTGGGATTCGCGGCTTGTTAACGAAAGTAGCTGTTTGGGTTTCTTCTTTGAACTTTTTGGCCAAAAACGGGTCCCACTTCCACCCGCCATAATGACAGCGAATTTTTTCACGAGTTTCGACCGTAGCGATCTTCTAAACGGACGACATCGTCAATTTCGGGGGTGCTCACTTCAAGTATGTCTGTGTCTTCAAGGGCCTCCATCCGGTGAATGAGCTTAGGGGTAATATGGAAGCTCATGCCCGGGGTCATTATAGTTTCTTTTAAAGGTTCGCCAGGAGATGTTGAGGTCAGAAATCGGATTTTCCCTTTTTGTATATGGATCGTCTCGTCTTTTAAATTATGGTACTGAAGACTTAGGGACTCGCCTTTATTGACATGGAGAACCTTACCCACATATTTCTCTGTGATCGCATAAATGAGTTCAAAACCCCATGGCTTTTTAACTGTACGTGTTTCCATAAGATATGGGTCATATCAGGTCCGAGCGGGAGCATCAAGAAATAGAATATGAGCTTGGCGTGCCGTTAGCCCTATTGACTGATTTTATTAACAAACTTATTTTCAAAATTGTTATCTTTGGGAAGAGCATTCTTATAGTCTTTGGCTTCTTGATAAGTTGTAAATTGCCCTACACTCACGCGATACCAGGTTTTTCCATCCTTTTGCCCCGGAGCATAAAAAGCGCTGTACCCTTTGTCACGAAAATTTTGTGCCGCAGTTTTAGCTTCTTCTTCTGTAGAAAAAGCGGAGAGCTGAACGGTGTACTTTCCGACAGCTGAGGCCTCTACATTCTTAGGATAGCTGGACGGAAATCTTGTTTTTGCAGCAGGTTTAGGAGGTTCAATGGTCATTCCTTGGGCAATTTGTTTTGTAACATTGGCGATTTCGTCGTGGACCGCGATCGGCGGTTTTGCGTCTTTTTTAGGAGCTGCCGGAGCCGGTTCTTTAATCAAGTCCTTATTGGACGCCGCTGCCATCTCATTGGGCGGAGTGGCCGTCGCTGGGGTTCCCGGATTTTCTTGACGTTCTTTTTTGACGAATTCGTCTGAAACCTTTGAGATTTCGTCTTCACTGATTGCCGGATTGGGTGCGGCCTTGGTTGCGTCAGCTGGGATAGATGCTACAGAACGGTCACTGTCGCCTTCAAGTTCGGCTATTTTGTGTTGGCTATCGCTAAATTGTTTTCCGACAAAAGTTCCAACGGAGAATGAAAGTAAAGAGAGAAAGAAGACCAAAACCAATTTTATCAATGTATCAGTACGTGAGCCGCCATTCTCATTTAACATTTTATATTCCCTCTTCATTTAATTCATCCCACCCTCTATCTTTTAAGTTTAAAATCAACAGCGCTCCTTGTCAACGTTGAGTGAAAAGTCTTGGACCTTGCCTTAGGTCTGGATCCCCATTTGAAAGTATGGTTTATTCTTGCTCGATGGATAAAAAGTTACAAGACAAGTGCCTTAAAGTGGCAGTAAAAGCGGCCCACAGGGGTGGTGCCATCGCACTGAAGTATTTCCGGAGGCTCAAAAATATAAGTCAAAAAGTGGACGCAGGCCTTGTTTCAGAGGCTGACCGGGATAGTGAAGCTTGCATTATCAGAATTGTCCGCAAAAAATTTCCCCACCATAGGTTTTTAGGTGAAGAGGGAGGTCTTGCCCGAGGTCGGGGAAGTGAAAACGAACCTCTTTGGGTTGTGGACCCCCTTGATGGCACCACAAATTACGTGCATGGGTTTCCTTTTTTTTGCGTTTCCATCGGAGTGGAGGTCTTGGGCGAAGTTGAGGTGGCGGTAATCTATGCGCCTTTGCTCAAATACACTTTTACGGCCCAAAAGGGTCGCGGGGCCTTTTTCAATGGAAGGCCTATTCGAGTCAGTATGACGGAAAAAATAGCCGACAGTTTGCTCGCCACGGGATTTAGTTACCAGAAAAAAAACGTTCTGGATCAAGAGATAAGGGACTTCAGCATTCTAGCGGAGCAAAGCCGAGGGATCCGACGTGCCGGAAGTGCGGCTTTAGATTTGTGTATGGTGGCTTGGGGGATCTTCGATGGTTTTTGGGAAAGAGAACTTTCTCCTTGGGACACTTCCGCCGGAGCCTTACTGGTGAAAGAGGCTGGAGGCGTGGTTACGTCCTTTGACGGAAGTCCTTTCAGATCATCGATGAGATCAATACTTGCTGGTAATCCTGCAATCCACTCTCACTTGCAGCAGATTGTGAATTCGAAGGACTCAAGATCGGATTAGCGGCGGTTACGGACAGAGTTGTTGAAACCAGGGCATAGGAAAACTTCCTACGCATTGAAGTTTTGCTTCCACCACTGGGTTGAAACTGGGATCGCGAAGAATCACTTTTCTAATTGAGGTTCTTTCTACGAGGTCGTGGCCGTTACATTTGACCGAAGTCACTTTTTCAGCAACGTGCTCAACGGGGAGCTTATTGGCAGGTTTTATCAAGAGATCGAGGCCGGACAAGTTGTACTGAGTTCCATTATAGGTGTATATCCACCTAAGACCTGCGGTGGAATAGGCAACGGAATGTATTTCTCCACTGGAATCATGGCACTCCTCTAGTCCTTCGTACGCTAAGGCTTGCGTAGTTATTGCGAGAATAAAGATAACAATCAAAGTCTTCAAATGGTCCCCCTTTTGCCCTTTTAACATATCAAAAACATATTCTGCCAAAACTTGGAGTTTAGTCAATTTAGAATGGGCCAATGGGTTTAGGGCAGATGTTGATTCTAAAGCGTGGATTTGAACTTTTTGCGTGAAAGGATTCTAAGCACTTGACTGCTTGGTTGGTGCGATAGGATTAGAATTAAGTTTGCTTCTGGACTAGTAGTTGAATTTCCAGCTCGATTAAGAAAAAGAACGCGAAGGGGCGAAAATTGAGGAGGGTGTTTTCCTAAATGCGCCTGATAACTCAGCCGACCAAAGTTGCTTTTCCCCCGTCTAAGTTCTCTAGAAATAGTTGATCGATGCACACCTAGACGCTTTGCAATTGTCGTTTGATTCACTTTTTCTAATTGCCAGACTTCAATATATATTCGATCTTCAAATTCAAGTTGGCGATACCTTCTCATGGGTTCCCCTTTAGCTTCGCAACTAAAGTGTGACACGAAGGTATCGTCAGCTGTCCAGATTCTAATTTTTTGAGCTTGTTGCAGTAATAATCCGAATTCGGGCCTCTCTTCAAAATTTAAGAATTTATAATTTCGCACTGGTTTTGAGAAAAATCTCAGATCCATTTTAAAATACCCCTCTGGTTGCCCTTGGTTTCCTGAGAGATGCCTATTTTTTCTATCGAGGTCGTTTTTTCAAAATTTAAAATTTCTTTTCATATCGAAGATCTGGGTGCTCTTACGAGAGCTCGAAAATTCGTGATAATGTGCTTTCAGAAATTTGAATCGTTCACCTTCTGGTGAATTTTTTTAAATGGAGGTTTTTTTAAAAATGCAAAACCAAGTGTCGACCCTGAATCGGGAAAATATAAGTCAGATTTCAATACTTCACAAAGAAGCTTTGCGCATCGCTGGGGAACTTAGGCGCAATGAGTATCTTATGATTGAAGTTTTACAAAAAATCGATCATCACAAGATTTATCGTTATATGGGATTTAAGAGCCTTTTTCAATATGCCGTCTATGGCTTAAAGCTTTCAGAAAACAGGGCCTATAACTTTATTCTCATTTCAAGAAAAGCTTCTAAGATTGACCGCTTTCAGCAAGCCCTTCGGGAAAGTGAAATCTCACTCTCCCAAGCCAGGCGCTTAAGTGCTGTTGTCACAAAGACTAATAGCGAAGAATGGATTAAAAAAGCTAAGACTTTGTCTCAACGTGGTTTAGAAAGGGCTGTTGCCAAAGAAAACCCGAAAACCCTAATTCAAGAGGGGACTCGTTTTATTTCTGAGAATATTTTGGAGTTAAAAGCAGCCCTTGGAGCTGATACTGAGAGACTTGTTTCTAGAGTCCAAGACCTTTTAAGCCAAACCCTTGGCCGAGCTGCAAGCTGGGATGAAACCCTTAAAGCAATGGCCAAGCTTTATATTGAGCGAAAGGACCCCGTGGTGAAGGCCTCTCGGTGTTTACGTAAGAGTATAAAAGATCAAATCCAAGGAGAAGATAAGGAAAAGTCTTATGAGGGAACTTTATCTGTAGCTAAAGAGGATAGCCCTGACGAGACGAAGTCACAAAGTCAGGTCGCATCAAAAGACTTGGCACAACGCCAAGCTTTTTCTCGCACTCGCGCTGCCGCTCGCACGCCGGCTCCAGCTCAACTCAAACATCAGGTTAATCTTAGAGATAAAGGAAAGTGCCGGATTGAGGGCTGCGGAGACTCTCGTTGGACTGATATGCATCATCTGATCCCCGTTCACAAGGGAGGGCCGAACACTCTTGAGAACTTGATCACCCTATGCCGCTCTCATCACCAAATGGAACATACGCTAGAGGGATCTATCGTAAAATAAACAGTCCCCGTTCAAATCAAGAGAGTCTTAATAACTGCGATGTAATGCCGTTAAGTTAGTTCAGCGAAGATTTCTTTGACAGTTCTGTATAGTTTGCAAAAATGGTGGGGAAAAAGAAAAAAGACCGTGGTGACAGGAGTTTTAAAAGACCTTGTCGAACTTATACGCAAATCCATGGAAACCAGAAAACGCCACTCACGAAGTTACCGACGCGAGATCAAGTCCCCAGCAAGTCCCTTCCCATATAACAACACGAGGTGGAATGTGAGCTAAACTTAACGGCATTATCTATAGTAAGTTGCTATTTAGTTGACGATGAGCCGTAGGTTGTCACTGACGCAATTCGAATACAATTCGAATACGAATTCGGAGCAATTCGGAGTCTACGTGTGGAGTCTACGACCTGGGATGCGACCCTAGTACTTAATCCCGCAGCCATAAGGCTGTGTTGAACTGATTGTTACGGGTTTGCCGGAAGTGGCTTCTTCTAAAGCAGCGTCCACATAATTCTTTGCCGTCTTGACATCTTCGGTATCAGGAGTGGTCTTGTCATCAATCGCGCCGGCATAAATAATTTTCCCTGCCTTATCGATAACAAACATATGGGGAGTTGTTTTTGCTTCATAGGTCTTTCCCATTTTGCCGTTGGGATCCAGTAACATTAGAGTTGGTAAAGCATGGGTTGTTTTCATTTCGGCGTTGGCATCTGATGCGGTTTCGTATCCTTGCTTACCAGCTGCCGACGAAACGACGGTGAGCCATGCCACATTTTTTTTCGTCCACTTTTTTTGGAGCGCCTGAATGTTGCCAGTGCCATAGTGTTTTTTTACAAACGGGCAGTCTTTGTTATGCCATTCGAGAACTACGTATTGTCCCTTAAATTCCTGGAGTGCATGATTTTTTCCATCACTAGCCATTACGGAAAAAGGTGGTGCCATATCTCCTACTTTTAATGCATAAGCCTTTGAAACTGATAAAAGAAAAACTAGTAAAATAATTTTCTTCATAACTTCTCCTTATTTTGAAAGCGCCAGGACCTTATGGTAAGAAAGCCTACCAAAAGTAAGCTGGTACCTTATGGTAGAGCGTTAATGACTATTCCGGGTGTTATAACCTCAGGGAGCAAAACCGGATTCTTGCCCGGTTGAAAAATTGCGTAGGTCGGGACGCCACTTCTCCCAAGTTCCGCTAAAGCTTGGGTTATTTTTGGATCCTGAGATGTCCAGTCTGCTTTCAAAAGTACAATTTTGTGTTTCTTTAATTCCTCTTTAACCCGTGGAGAAGAAAAAACAACAAGCTCATTAACTTTGCACGAAATGCACCATGCGGCCGTAAAATCAACAAAAGAGGTTTTTCCCTCGGCTTTATAGCTTGAAATTTTTTCTGGTGAGAATTCTTCCCAAACAAGAGCATTCTTGGGGTTCTCATTCTTGGAGATAACAATGAAGAGAGCTAGTAAAACCAGGAGTAAAGCCAGGATTCTTGTTTTCTTAGAATAAGGCCAGCGATGTAAAAGCCATGCAGTGATTCCCACGAGAAATAAACTACCCATCACCATGACCAGATAGGGAGGAGGAGCTTGGACGGAAAGAACAGAAACAAGCCAAATCACGGTTGCGAAAATAAGAAAAGCCGTTATTTGCTTAAGAGTTTCCATCCAGGGACCAGGCTTGGGAAGAATTTTGCCCACTCTGGGGTTATAGGCCAAAAATACATACGGAGCGCTTAAACCTAAAGCCAAGGAGGTAAAAATCAAAAATGTGATAAGAGCGTTTTGGCTGAGGGCAAAGCCAATGGCCGAACCCATAAAGGGCGCTGTGCAAGGCGTAGCCACAACAGTAGCTAAGACTCCGGTAAAAAAATCACCGCCAAAGCCTTCCTTCTTTGTTAAGGAATGTCCGATCCCCATTAAAGACTCGCCTATCTGAAATACGCCGACGAGATTAAGTCCAAATAAAAACAGAATTATAGCTAATGAAGCAACAAAGGGTGGGGATTGAAGTTGAAAGCCCCAACCCAGGTGCTGCCCCCCGGCTTTGAGTGCAAGGAGAACCGCTACAAGAGTCCAAAAAGAGATTATAACTCCGAACATGTAGGCTCGTGCATGGGCTTTTATTTTCTCTCGTTCTTCATTGAGATTTTTTAGAAATCCAAAAACCTTCATAGAGAGAACGGGAAAAACGCAAGGCATAAGGTTGAGGATGAGGCCGCCCAAAAATGCAAATAAAATCTCCAGCCATAGGGGAGTCGACTCCTCCGTCACAGCGACGGCTGATTTTATAAGATAACTTTGGGTCCCTATTTTTAAAACACCTTCTAATATTTGAGGATCCTCGTTTAGTTGTTCGCTCTTTTTTACGGTGAGGGTTGATCCTGATATTTTTTGGTCTGCAAAGTTGTCAACCTGAAGAGGATGTAGGGGGAAAAAATAAGCCTGATTTAAGTCTTGAAGCCCCTGAATTTCAATTCTAAAACTTTTGTGTAAGGAGCCCACATTGATTTTGATATTCTCTGGGAGGGGCAACGGGTGGGAGGCCCGTGTTTTTTCAAAAAGATCATGATTTGATGTAAATAGAGGCTCGGAGTTAATGACGGGCAAGAAGAGATCTAAATCCGTACTTCCTGGAATACAAACTTGGCTGCAAACAAGCCATTTGACCTTGGCTTTAATCTCAAAAGGTTTTTCAGAAAGAAATTCTGGAATTTTGAACTTTGAAATAAGGAGGACTTGACCTGAATAACCGTAGTCCGCCAGTGGACCGACGATGATCTTCTCAGGAGCCGGCCAGCCAATTGGTCTCGCAGTGATATCGAAGGGAAGTCCCCAAATAATCCGCGGGGCTTCCCCAGAGTCGCCAGGGTTTTCCCAGTAGATATGCCACCCCGATTCTAAGACAAACTTGATTCCCACCTCTAGATCTTGTCCCGCTTTAACTGAGGCTTTCTCGGTGACCAGCTCTGCAGAAATATGAGGTTTGGTGGAAAGGGTTTCGGCCGAAGCAAGGACGGATGAAAAAATGATATTGAGTACAAGTAGGCCCATCTTAGATGGCTTCAAAGAGTTAAAAAAAGAGTTCAAAAGGAGTCCAAAGTTTCCCTTAAACATAAGTTGCACTGCTCACTATAGAACAAAGGTTTCTTTATTGCGCCAAAATTCTGACTGAACTTTAGCAGTTCATTGGCGGCTGTCGATCAAAATTCTTAAAACCCCTTCTAGAAAAATCAAGTGCTTACAAAATTCCAACTAGACCAAAGTTATGTGGCATCGCCATTGCTTTGTTGAGATTCGACAAGTCTCGTTTACGGATGGGGAGGATTATTTGTGGCTGATGCTGCATCGAAAGAAAAAGAAGAAATTTCCATACCTCAGGAGCGAAAGGGCGGTGGTGAGCCACAAAAACCCCTACTGCTTATAATAGTTGTCGTTCTTAACATGCTCGTGATGGCTTCGGTGGTTGGGGTTGTTTATACCTCTTACAAGGCCGAAAAAGCAAAACCGAAACTCCAAGATGTTATTCAAGGAGAGAAAGAGTCTGAAGCTAAATCAGCGAGTGGGGAAGCTAAAGATGATGTCGTAGGTAAACTAGTCCCGATGGAAACGTTTCTCGTTAACCTTGCCGGAACCCGGGGTAATAAACTCGTTAAAATTAATATGGAACTCGAAGTTGATAACCCTAAAGTCGAAGACGAGATCGACCACCGCAAACCTCAGATCCGTGACATCATTATTATTCTTCTCTCCAGCAAGACGTACGACCAAGTGACAACCCGCGAGGGTAAAGAATCTCTAAGGGATGAAGTGAAAGATACTGTGAATAGCTTTCTTGTAAAAGGAAAAATCAAGAAAGTTTATTTTACCGATTTCATTGTGAATTAGAAAAAGAGGTTAAGACTCATGAATCAGGTCCTCTCACAAAATGAAGTTGACGCTCTCTTAGCAGCCGTCTCTGAGGGAGAGGTGAATTCAGAATTAGGTTCTGGCGGTAACGACGCGCTTGATTCAAATGTCATCGTTTATGATTTGACCAGTCAGGATCGCATTATCCGCGGTCGAATGCCCCAGCTGGATGTTATCTATGAAAAGTTTATGCGGGCATTTCGAGTTTCTCTTTCTAGCGCTCTAAGAAAAATCGCTTCTCTGAATCACTCTTCCACAGATTTTTTAAAATTTGGAGAATTCATAAATACCCTTCCCATTCCCACATGCATGAGCGTTTTGAGATTCAATGCCTTGAGGGGTTCTGCTCTCTTAGTGGTAGAGAGTAAGTTAGCGTATGCTCTTGTTGATAGTTTCTTAGGGGGAGTCGACAGGCCCTACACAAAAATTGAGGGCAAAGAATTCACGGCCATTGAGTTGAGCATCATTAGGCGAGTGGTCGAGCTGGCTATTGCTGATCTAGAAAACGCATGGGCTTCCGTTTCTAAAATTGATGCTAGTTTTGTAAGAACAGAAGTTAACCCGCAATTTGTCGGAATAGTTCCTCCCACTGACGTTGTTATCGCGTCGACTTTTGATGTGGAATTAGAAAATGCGAACGGGACGATCACTTTGGTCATTCCCTATTCAACCATTGAACCCATAAAGGCCAAGTTGGCCAGCGGGTTTCAGGTCGAATCGGATCAAACGGACAAAAAACTTTGGACGGCAATACTCGAAGAACAATTTCTCGATACGGAAGTGACCCTGCGGGTAAGCCTGGGAACGACAGAAATTTCAATGGATGATCTTTTAAATATGCAAGTGGGTGATGTTATTCCGTTGGAGGCAGATGCCACCGGCGAGTTAAATGTCGACGTCGAAAGCGTTAAAAAATTTAAATGTTATTACGGTGTGAGTCACGGCAATGTCGCTGTTCAGGTCACACGCGTACTTCAAGGAAGGCACGAGGGAGGGTAAATGGCAGATAAGGCGGCAGCAGAAAATGCGAATCCAAGCCAAGGAGCGACCGTTACAGAATTGAAGCCGGCAGAAAACACCTTAAGCGCGGCGCCGGTCGGTGAGGGAGAAGCTCCAGCAGGAAGGCCTCGAAATCTAGATTTGATCATGGACATACCGTTAAAGGTGACCGTGGAGTTAGGGCGTACAAAAATGGTTGTTCACGATCTTCTAGCCTTGGGACAAGGGAGTGTCATCGAGCTCAATAAGCTTGCCGGCGAACCTATGGAGGTTCTTGTAAACGACAAGCTCGTGGCGCGTGGTGAAGCCGTAGTCGTTAACGAGAAATTTGGAATACGACTCACGGATATTATTTCCCCAATGGAACGCATTCAACAACTTAAATAGACTTGGGAGTCTGGTATGATGAAATTCATAGCGTTTGTGGCCTTGGTTGTATCTTCGGCCACCCCGTGCTTTGGTGACAACCCAGCGGGGCAGCTCATCGACGAAATGATGAAGAAAAATTCATCTGTGGTCACCGCCGAGGACGCTCTGCCAAGCAAGACTAAATCTGTTGATAAAAGCACCTCCAAGGGGCCTGACTCCGAAGCCAGCCAACCCGTTTTCAGCAATCCTTCGATCAGCCCAATGGCCAGTGGGTCTCCAAAAAATCTTTGGGGTCGTATGTTTTTAAGTCTTGCCATTGCCCTTGGTGTTTTTGCGTGTGGAGTTCTCGTTTACAGAAGGTTGCGAGGTCCCAGGAAAATCAGCCCCCGTACAAAAATGATTGAGATTTTAAATCAACAATATTTAGGGCCTAAAAGATCACTTGCCGTCGTCCGTGTTGCTGGAGAGGCCGTACTTATTGGGATCACTGATGTGAATATTACACTTCTTAAAACTCTTTCTCTTCTTGATGACGACATGCCCTCGGAGACCCAAGAAGCACGAGTGGCGCTGAAGAAGAGTGAAGATAAAAATTTCTTTAACACTGTAACAAAGAAGGTCGAAGCCGAGCGAAGGCCTCGTGAAGACGAGTTTAGCATGCAGGGGTTAAAAGAGCTCATTGGAGACCGTCTAAAGAATATGAGGGAGATTTAATGATTTTGAAAAAGATCTCTACTCCTTTTTTGTTGGGAGTCCTTATTGCGGTGATGATCGGCTTGGGTTCAAGTCGTGTTTTGGCTCAAGCAAAAAATGTTAATGGAGTCACTCTTCCTACTTTAAGCTTGGGATTTACCTCGACACAAAAACCAGAGGAAGTTGTCAATGTTGTAAAAATTGTTGTTCTTTTGACCATCCTCACTTTAGCTCCCGCCATACTTATAATGATGACCAGCTTCACAAGGATAGTGGTGGTCTTGGCCTTTCTACGACAGGCTCTCGGGACTCAACAGATGCCCCCTAACCAACTGATTGTCGGCTTATCTCTTTTCTTGTCGCTTCTCATTATGTCTCCGTTCTTAAACGATATAAATTCAAAAGCCCTTCAACCTTATTTAAAAGGAACAATCTCCCAGGAAGATGCTGCGGATCAGGCGATGCGACCGCTAAGAAAATTTATGTTTGCTCAAACCCGAGATACAGATCTTTCCTTATTTTTAAAAATGGGCCGAATTGATCAACCCAAAACTCGGGCAGATGTTCCGAGTATGGTTTTGATTCCCGCCTTTGTTATTTCAGAACTTAAAACCGCCTTTGAAATTGGATTTATCATCTACTTACCATTTCTTATTATAGATATGGTCGTGGCCAGCGTCCTTATGGCCATGGGGATGATGATGGTTCCACCCATAGTTGTCTCTTTGCCTTTTAAGCTTATGGTTTTTGTTTTAGTTGACGGCTGGGGGCTCATTATCGGGTCACTAGTAAAAAGTTTCGGATAAGGAAGACTATGTCGCCAGAACTTGTTGTGACTCTAGGCCAAGAGACCATTAAAACCACGTTACTCTTAGCGGCTCCTCTTTTGCTTTGCGCTCTTTTGGTGGGTTTGATGGTCAGTATCTTTCAAGCGGTAACGCAAATTAATGAAGCCACATTGTCTTTCATCCCAAAAATCCTAGCAGTTGTTGTGGCACTCGTCATTTGTGCGCCATGGATGTTGCAAGTCATAAGTAATTTTACAACGACACTGTTTCAAAACATTGTCACTTACGTGAGATAGGGTCTAAACGTGCTTGAAGTTTATCACTTTAATGAAATCGAGATTATAACGTTTGCACTCATTTTGGTGCGAGTGAGTAGTTTGCTTGTCACCATGCCTATCGTTGGGACTCGAACGGTTCCTAATCCCGTTAAGATCTTGCTTAGTCTCTCAGTGGCCTTGGTTTTGTTTCCTTTTTTACGCATTCAAAATCCCATTGATGCCGCCTGGAAGGATCATCTTCTTGTCTTGATCATTCGTGAAGCCTTTCTAGGCGTGTTTCTGGGTTTCTTAGCACGAATGATTTTTATGGGAATAGAGATGGCTGGTCAAATCTTAAGTTTTTCGATCGGTTTAAGTGCGGCCCAGTTGGTTAATCCATCCTTTGGTGAATCAAGTTCGGTTATGGAGCAATTTGAAATCGTATTGGGGACACTGATTTTTTTAGGGATTAATGGACACCACATCTTTTTTGAAGCCCTTTTCAGGAGTTTTCAATTCGCTCCAGTGGGTATTTTATCTTTTAAAATAACTGCTATCAATTCGATAACAGTGATGGCTCAAGAGGTGCTGGGTATAGCGGTAAGGCTAGCAGGCCCTATGATCGCCGTTGTGTTATTCTTAAACATTGCCCTGGGAGTCATTGGGCGAGCTGTCCCGCAAATTAACGTTTTTGTCATCAGTTTTCCCGTAAATATTTTGGTGGGGCTTTTTATTTTTATGGTGAGTATCCCCCTTCTGCTCACGGTGGTGGAGTCAGACTATATAAATCTAGGTCAACAGATCATGACTTTTATTAAAGAATTTTGAGGTAAGAATTGGCTGACGGTGAAGAGAATTTAGAAGAAAAATCAGAACAAGCGACTTCGCAGCGCCGTGAAGATTTTAGAAAATCAGGTCAGGTGGCTCAGAGTCGAGAAATTGCCGGCGTGCTTATCATGTTGGCCATTGCTTGTGTCTTTTATTTTCTTTCTCGGGAATTCTTAGATCAGGTCACAACCTTATTTACTACGGCGTTTACCGACCAACTTGTAGTTGCCGCCCGAAGTGGAGAAATCATTGCTCCAATGAAAATGGCGTTATCGAAGGCGTTTTATATTTTAGCTCCAGTATTTGGGATCACGCTTATCGCTGGTGTTGGGTCCACCGTTGCTCAAATCGGGTTTCTCACGGCGTGGGATCAAATTTCTCCTGATCTCAATCGAATTAATCCGGTCTCTGGATTGGCTAAACTGTTGACGATGCGAAGCATAGTTGAAGGGTTAAAGGCTCTCTTGAAGATCGGAATTATATCCCTTGCGGCTTACTGGACTATAAAAAAAGAAATAGCTTTTACCCCGCAAGTTGTCCAACTTTCTGTGGGGCAAATCTTTGCTTATATGGGACACGTGACTTTTAAACTTGTGGGGGCGATCAGTGGACTTATGGCTCTCCTCGCCGGTCTTGATTATGCCTATCAACGTTGGGAACTAGAAAAACGGATGCGCATGACAAAGCAAGAGGTTAAGGAAGAGTTTAAACAACGTGAGGGGGATCCCCTTATTAAGTCTCGAATTCGGCGAATTCAAAGAGATCTCGCCCAGAAGCGCATGATGGAGGCTGTTCCTAAAGCCGACGTTATAATAACAAATCCGACTCATATAGCTGTGGCTTTGCAATATGATCGAGAGAAAATGGTGGCTCCGGTGATGGTCGCAAAAGGAGCTGATCTAATCGCAGAGAAAATAAAAGAAATCGCCAGAAAACATAATGTGCCGGTTGTTGAAAACAAACCTTTGGCTAGAAATTTATTTAAGAATCTCAAAATTGGCCAAGCTATTCCTAAGGCTCTCTACAATGCCGTGGCCGAAGTTTTGGCCTACGTTTATCGATTAAAAGGCAAAATACAACAAATGAGTCGAGAAAGTGGCCTCGAAGAAAATGGTGGGCTCTAAAAAGTGGATGATCTGTACCAATTTTTAAAGGGATTAAATAAGTACACCCGAAACACCGATGTCATGATTGCAGCGGGTCTTGTCGGCATCCTCATTGTTATGCTGATCCCTATCCCTCCGATCTTGATCGATATGTTTTTGACCCTTTCGTTTACCTTAAGTTTACTTGTTTTACTTGTAGCCATTTATACGACTAAACCTCTAGAGTTTAGTGTTTTTCCAAGCATGCTCCTTATTTCAACGTTATTTCGACTGTCATTAAATGTGGCTTCTACGCGATTGATTCTAGCTCACGGTAACGAAGGGGCCTCTGCTGCAGGGGGGGTCATTCAAGCCTTCGGAAGTTTTGTCGTTGGGGACAATTATTTTATCGGAATCATCGTTTTTACGATTCTAGTCATAATTAACTTTGTCGTTATAACTAAAGGTTCTGGTCGAGTTGCTGAAGTTGCAGCTCGCTTTACCTTGGACGCCATGCCAGGTAAACAAATGTCCATTGACGCTGATCTTAATGCAGGTCTCATTAACGACGAAGAAGCCCGTAAGAGAAGAAAGAATATTGAATCTGAGGCCGATTTTTATGGATCCATGGATGGTGCTAGTAAGTTTGTACGAGGAGATGCAATTGCGGGTATTATTATTACCTTTGTCAATATCGTCGGTGGCCTTCTCATTGGCGTTATTCAAAAAAATATGGCTATTGCTAATGCCGCGCAAGCATATACGCGATTGACTATCGGTGACGGTCTAGTCACCCAAATTCCTGCTCTAATTATTTCTACGGCGGCAGGTATTGTGGTGACTCGGGCCTCTTCTGGAAAGAACCTGGGTAAAGAACTCACATCTCAACTTTTAGTTCATCCAAGAGCTATTGCCATTGTTTCGGGAATCCTCTTTCTCTTAGGTCTGATCTCCGGAATGCCAAAAATTCCCTTTTTTATCTTTGCTCTTTTAGGCGCTGGACTCTCGTGGACGATTGGTCGGATGCAAAAAGAAGAGGCGTCGGATACCAAAAAACGTAGCGAAGAAGCCGCGCTCAAGCCTGATAAAGAGAAGATTGAAAATTTACTTCCTCTTGATGTTCTGGAACTTGAAGTGGGCTACGCCCTGATTAATATCGTTGATAGTGACCAGAGTGGAGATCTCCTGGAGCGAATTGTAAGTATTCGAAAACAATTTGCCATGGATTTGGGAATCGTTGTTCCCAGCGTCCATATTCGGGATAATCTACAGCTTCAACCCGGGGAATATCAGATTCTTATTAAAGGGGTTAAGGTGGCTGGCGGCGCCCTCATGGCGGAACACTATCTAGGAATGGATCCTGGCAATGTGAGCAAGACCATTGAGGGAATCGAAACGACTGAACCTGCTTTTGGTTTGCCGGCGCTGTGGATTTCGAAAGCCCAGAAAGAAGAAGCCGAGCTTGCGGGATATACGGTTGTGGATTTGCCGACTGTTATCGCCACTCATTTGACCGAAGTGATCCGAATTCACGCGCACGAACTTTTGGGCCGCCAAGAGGCGCAAAGGCTGATCGAGAATTTCCAGAAGAATTATCCAAAGGTCGTTGAAGAGCTCATTCCTGGAATTCTCCCCCTTGGGGCTGTTGTTCGCGTTCTGCAAAATCTTTTGAGAGAACAAGTTTCGATTCGGGACTTGCTGACTATTTTTGAAACGTTGGCTGACGAGGGTATCAAATCTAAGGACACAGACGTCCTTACGGAAAGCGTCCGCCGAGCTTTGGCCCGGGGAATCACAAAGAAGTACACCACAGACGAAGGTCTTGTTCCCGTACTTTCCCTAGACCGAAAAGTCGAAGAAATGATTTCAAATTCTCTTCTTCAGACGGAGGCGGGGGTTCAACTGGTTTTGGACCCTCAATACGCCCATCAAGTGCTCCAAAGCATTACCAAATCTATTGAAGTTAATCCGCAACTGGCGGGACAACCGGTGCTCCTCACAAGTCCGACGATTCGTAGACATCTTCGAAAATTAACTGAACGGTTTATTCCACAACTGGTTATTTTGTCACATAATGAGTTAACCGCTTCGGCCAATGTGAGATCTGTAGATGTTGTGAGGGTAAGAGATGCAAGTTAAGAAATTCGAAGCTAAAACTATGAAAGAGGCCTTACAAATGGTGAAAGAGGCCCTCGGGCCTGAGGCCATCATTCTTAGTGCTAAAGATCACAAAAAATCTTTCGGCCTGGCGGGTGGAGGAAGTATTGAAATCACTGCGGCCATATCAGAAAAATCTTTAAGCAAAAAACAATATGTCGAAAATCGTCTCCAACCTAAGGCTAAAGAACAATTTCGAACTCAAAGTGCGAAGGCTCAAAAAACTTACATCGAAAACAGTATAGCGAGGCGAACTCGTGTAAGCCATTTAGATCCGAGAGCTGGAATCGGCGCAGTGGCCCAAAGACCCATGACGTCTAGACGCTATATTGATATTGCTGATGAAGAAGAAAATGTAGGTCAAGCCGCGGCGTTAAGTGGGAGAAGAGTTGATGATTTGCTTTCTGAATTCGTTAAACCTTCGGCAACAATTAAAGAAGAAGAGTCAAAAGACGAAGTCACCACCCTAAGAGAAGAGGTTTACGCGTTAAGAGATCTTCTGAGCCAGATGCAAAAATCTGGGGCCACGGGGATGAATACGACTCAATACCCTGGGGCCGAGCACGGATTCCCTTTTGAGCTGAGCGCTAATTTTGAGAAACTTCAAAATGCGGGTCTGGACAACAAGTACATAGTGGAAATACTTGGAAAAGCAAACAGTGAATTGACGGCCCTCGAAAAGAAAAGAAGATCCCTCGTTGATGCTTGGGTCGCCCGTTTTATTCTTAGTCATACGCAGGTTTTAGGAAATTGGTCTCAAAATCAAAACTCCAGTCGACCGTTGGTCCATCTCTTTTTTGGACCCAGTGGGCAAGGAAAAACTTCGGCTCTTGTTAAGATGGCCACCCAGTTTATGGTTTACGAAAGAAAACGGGTGGTGATTCTAAGTGCCGACACCTTTAAGGTGGGTGCCACAGATCAGGTGAAGATCTATGCCCAAATCTTAAACGCGCCTTTTGAAATAGTGAAACACTCCATTGAATTTTCTCATATTCTTAAAAAATATTCCGAGGCCGATGTCATACTCGTGGACTATCCAGGCTTGGCTCTCAAAGATATTCAAGAGATTGATCAGCTTCGCTACATTATGCCGTCGCCGGATATTTCGACCCAGAAGCATCTTGTCTTAAGCTGTTCGAGCAAAGATCAAGATGCCTACGAAATGGGTGAACGGTATCAAGTCACTCACTTTGACGATCTTATAATTACCAAGATTGATGAGAGTCACAGTCATGGATTTCTTTTTAATATTCAAAAGAACACGGGAAGACCCCTTTGCGCCTTTGGTTTAGGGACAAAAATTCCTGAAGATATAGAGCTGGCCACTCGAGAGCGAGTTTTGGACTTAATTTACGAAATAACAAAAAAGTAAGGAGAAACTTAAATGTCTGCGTTGACAACTCTAACAAGGAACCCTTCTCAAACGAGAACCATCAGTGTCACGTCCGGGAAAGGTGGGGTCGGTAAAACGAGCATTGTTTGTAACCTAGCGACCTCTCTCGCGCGATCGGGCCAGAATGTTTTGATCCTCGACGGGGATCTTGGAATGGCTAACGTGGATATTATGTTTGGAACAAGATCCCGATATTCTATAAAAGACGTTCTTACAGGACAAAAAAAGGTCGAGGATATTCTGCTGCAGGTGGATCCCCGAGTTTGGTTGATCCCTGGGGGGAGTGGTTTTACAGAACTTCAAAATTTAAGCGACCGTGAAAAACGAGTCTTGCTCGATCAAATGAGTCATCTCAAGCAACATTTTGATTATATGCTTGTCGACACCGCCCCGGGTATAGACAACAATGTCATGTATTTTAATACCTCTGCCCAAGAAATAGTCGTTGTGGTAACTCCCGATCCGTCTAGTTTTGCAGACGCCTATGCGGTTATTAAGGTTTTGAACACCTATTATAAAGAGAAGAGATTTTCGATAATTGCCAATCAGGTACGCGACGAGCAAGAGGGGTTGGCTGTCTTTCAACGTCTAAGTGATGTTAGCCAAAAGTTTCTCTACGTTAGTCTCGATTATATCGGCGCCATACCCAATGATGTCGGGGTAAGAAGGGCGACAAAGAGTCAACAAATCTTCGTGAAGAATCTTCCTGAAACGCCTGCGAGCGGCGCTATAAAGCGAATAGCAGATAAAATAAACAATGCTCAAAATTCGGGCCAGCTCAAAGGCGGTATCCAGTTTTTCTGGGAACAACTTATGGGTGTGGCCTGAGCAAAAAGGGCCTGGCAACGGTGAAAAGGGTATACGAAGTAGGCGGCCTTTTTGGTACAATAATGGTTAGGGCGGTAATTTAGGGTAAGGGGCATAAAATGAGCAGCAATCTTCTTCGGAAGTATAAGGAAGAACCAAATAAACTCACTCCACAGCAAAAAGACAAACTTATTATGGAGTATGCGCCTCTAATTAAGTTCATAGCCCAAAAAATTGCCGTGCGACTCCCCTCTAATATTGAACTTGATGATTTGATTTCAAGCGGTGTCATCGGACTCATGGACGCCATTGAAAAATATGATCCCAGTCGAGATAACAAATTTAAAACCTATGCTGAGTTTCGAATTCGCGGAGCCATTTTGGACGAACTTCGGGCCCAAGATTGGGTGCCTCGGTCGGTGCGAGATAAGGCTAAGCTTTTAGATAGAACTTACTCCCAGCTCGAACAATCCATGGGGCGTCCGCCGACCGACGAAGAAGTGGCTGCTGAGCTTAAATTAAGCATTGAAGAATTTTACGATCTTATCAACCAAGTTCGTCCTGTGTCACTTTTATCCATTGACGATAGTCACACCTTTTCAAATGTTGATAAGAAATCTATTTTGAATTTGTTAGAAACTTGTAAAATTAATAATCCATATAACCAACTCAATCTCAAGACCATTAAAGATATCGTCACTAGCGCCATAGAGGAGCTTCCAGAGAAGCAGCGGTTAGTTTTGAGTTTGTATTACTACGAAGATCTAAATCTTAAAGAGATTGGTCGCGTTTTAGACGTCACCGAAAGCCGTGTAAGCCAGCTCCATGCTCAAGCTGTGACTCGTTTGCGCGCCAAACTCGTCAGTCATCTCGGCGAGGGTGAAATACCGGCCTAGCCCTCATCCAACCCACGCGAGCCAGCCAGGAAGTGATCCTTTGCCTAGACGAGGGGATGACGAAGGTTAATATGATGGAACTAGGCCTAAGCACCGGTATGCAACTTTGGCATGGCGGTCGCCTAGAATACCCCCCGTAACGCACCACGATTTTTATTTCGTCCACCTCTCACCGCTCTGGGTATCAATTCCGGACCACAGTTTTAGATTGTTTTCACCGAAACAAAGTTGTCGACACAGGGGCGGATAAGGTCCGCCCTAGGGGAGCTTAAATGAAAAAAAGGTTTCTAGTCCTAACCGTCATAATTTTATTTTCCCAAGTTGGACTGGCTTGGGGTCCCCAGGGGCATCAGATTACGGCTCTGATCGCTCAACAAATTCTAAAAAATCAAAGTCAACAAAAAGACCATGAGGCCATGACCGCTCTTAAGGTTATAAACACAATTCTGGGGCAGACAACAATAGATGAAGCCGCCGTGTGGCCAGACAAGATTAAAGATATTTCTACAAGTTGCGACAAGGCAAATACTCCATTTGTGATGTCTAATGGGAAGAGAAGTGAAGTCTGCAATGCTTATGCAGCAACGGCCAAATGGCATTTTTCAACAATTAATGCTGATAAAGGTCAGTCCCGTTACGAATATCCTGCGACGACCTCTATTAACGGCAAGCCTAGTCCTTACTCTATTGGCGACGTGGTCTTAATCCTCAAAGGCTTAAGCCACGTTTTGAGAAACGAGAATGCATCTATTTTGGAAGAAGTGGGATCCTACGCCATTTGGAAGAAAATTTGTTTAAGCCTTCCCAATCACAATTGCAAAAAAGAAGCCCTGGAGTTTGTAATTCATTTTATGGGAGATATTCACCAACCTCTTCACTCAGGGGCCGCCTGCGACGGCGGCGGTAACTCTCAATATATTACTTTTTTTGGCGCTTCCGAGGATCCCATGGCAGAGGGTTGGTGTCACGGTAAAGGGGCCCCATGCACTAACCACGAGCTTCATCAAGCGTGGGATACTACACTTTTAGTTATGAACGACCTTAGCACTGACAAGAAGGGAGTCCCGTCAAGCTTTGCGAGTACTTACGCCCAAAAAATATTAGATTCCATGGCTCAGAAACAGCAAGGTTCCACTCTCAAAAATGGATCGGAAGTATGTATGAAGTCCGCTCCTGTTCTTTCTCTTTCTGAGAATAATATGGATGACAATTCCCGTACCCCAAATAACGGCCCAGTGACTTGGGTTAACGAGTCAGCCTGTTATTTTCCACAGATTTACACTTTTCCAGATCCACAGCCCACGCCGCAATCCCATCCTTTGCCGCCCAATCCCCTCCTGAACAATGCAAAGAATGGAAAACGCATTCAGCGAAATGTCGCTCAAGCCGCCGTGCCTCCCCCACCCAATTTATGTCGGCCCAATACATCAGGCGATGGGGGAAAATATCAATCTTTTGAGGTCGGTCAAAAGTACTATAACGATAACATCACAGTCATCTACGAAAGACTCTATTGGGGCGGGGCTCGCCTCGCTAACCTCTTAAAATACATCTACGGTCAAGGAGACAAGGTCCAAAACGATCTGCAATAGGCAGCTTCTCACGCGCTCACGCGTTTCCTCTAGAGAAATTGGCTTTTTATGATTTTGTGTGG
>Ga0207013_1091_pt1 | contig 22827 bp, 17 predicted proteins | sample Alteio_BWMinCont_55_FD_153501 | JGI IMG/M metagenome (GOLD analysis project Ga0207013, IMG submission 153501) | Enriched cells from forest soil in Barre Woods Harvard Forest LTER site, Petersham, Massachusetts, United States -... | ecosystem: Environmental > Terrestrial > Soil > Temperate forest >...
GCGGTGCTGCTGCCGGTGAAATCGGTCGGGGTGATGGGTGACCAGAGGACGTATGCGAATACCTGCGCGGTGCGTGCGGTAGAGAGTGAGGATGGGATGACGGCGGATTGGGCTCCGCTGCCGTATGAAGTTTTGCGGACGATTTCGAGCAGGATTGTTAGCGAGGTGCGGGGGATCAACCGGGTGGTGTACGACATTACGTCGAAGCCGCCGGGGACGATTGAGTGGGAGTAGAGGGACGCTGACGGGTCAGATTTGCGGATCAGACTTCATGGGAGCGGAGTTTCGGGGCGTGGTTTCGACGACGATGCGGGTGTTTTTGGCGAAGTCGATCTTCTGGCCTTTGGCGATCCAGCGGTAATAGAAGGCCCGGGCTGCGCCGTAGTAACCGATGCCGGCGGCAGCGTTGGAAGAGATTCCGGTGAGGCTGATGATGGTGCCGACGAGACCGAGGCCGGCGGCTCCGCCTACGGCGTTTTTGCCGAGCATGTTACCGCCGCCGCCGCTGCTGAGGCCGTGGTCGTGGTCCCCCTGATCGAGGGGTTGGCTGGCCATGAGGGCGAGGAGGATGGGCAGGGTGATCTTGTCCTGCGGTTTGGATTTGGCCTGGCCCTCGGAGTTGAGAGCGATGTCGCGGGGGGAGTCGGCTCCCGTAAGTTTGGTCTCGACGATGCGGGTTTCTTCGTGGGGAATCTGAAGCTGGCGGAAGTTGAATGTGAGGACACCGGTGCGGCCAAACTTGCGTGCGGGTTTTGCGCGGGTCACGGAGCCGATGAGCGTGGAACCCTGGGGAATGGCGATGGTGTGGTCGGGATTGAAGATGGGTTCGGCTACGGTGGCCTTGATTGTCTCGCCTTCTTTGGAGGTCTCTGAGCTGAGCGGTTCGTCGAGATTGGCCTGGACGATCCAGCTGCCAGTATCGGTGTTCGCGGGATTGGCGGGGGGAACGGGCTCCTCCCAGAAGTGATGCTTCTTTGGGGGGTCAGCGGCGACTACTGGTGGTGCGGGCTCGGCTGGAATCTCGACGGAGTGCGAGAGCTCGACGGTCCAGGCGGTGCCTTTGTCGATGCGCTGGGGGTGGTAGGGAATCTGGGTATAGATGAACTGGACGAATCGGTCACCCTTCTCGGGGGCGGTGAAGATAGCGACATCGCTGCGGACGACGGTGAGGAGACCGTTGAGCTGCTGGCGGAGGAAGCCTCCCTTGGCCGGTGGCGAAGGGACGGCGCGAAAGATGGGGGCACCGTCGGTGGCGTTGTCTGAGGTGAAGGGAATGGTGGTTCCGTCGGGGAGAACGAAGCTGGTGAAGTGGACGACGGGTATTTTGAAGGGGGTGAAATCGCCTCCCATGGTTGCGCGGATGCGGCGAGAGCGGTCGGAGCGGAGTTCGACGACGCTGCCCGTGACGACGGTATCCTTGGGCAGGAGGAGCTTGTCGTTAGCGTAGATGGGGTAGCGCAAGTGAGCGCTAACCGACTGCCCGGTGCGCATGGGAAGGTGGTCGTCGATGCTCAGAGCGAGCGGAGTCTCGGCGGGCAGAGTGCCGCCTTCGGTCTGGCAGAGGATCGCGCAGGGAAAGAGGGCGAGGGCGATGACCAGGGCCGATTTGCAGATCATTTTAAGCAATTCTATGGGGCACAACCTTAAGAGAATATGAGGAGAGCCGTGGACAGGCCGCGACTCGTATGGGTTAGACGCAGGGATGCGGGTAAGGGCACAGAGACTATCCGCACTGGTTTTCCACCAACCAAGGCGGGGAATGTGAGGGATGTCATAGACGACAGACTACTTCGCATGGTGAGCGAAGATGAGGATGACTGTGACGAGGTGAGTGTCTGGGTCTCGCACGATTCGGTAGGTGAGAGAGTAGGGCTCCAAGTATGGTTGGGCGACATTAGCCTTCAAGAACGTCTCCAGATAGGTGGAGTCATAGATATCGCCAGGATGAAGCTTCCAGGCGACGTCGAATGTTTTGCGGCTGTCTGGGGCAAGGCCTACTGGCTGGACCTCATGAAAATGGTATTGTTCGCCCGATACTACGGCAACAGTATACGCGACTAGATTGGCGGTGGTATCGAGCTGAGGAACGACGCCTACGCTGACATCCAGGTATCCCTGATGACGGTAGGCTGTGTCGATGACGGCGAGTGACGCGTGGAGTGCCTGCTGGGAGGCGAGATCGCCGGGACGGAGTTTGCTGGCGTCGCTAAAGTCCTTCGAGCTGAGCAGGGGTGAGCCAGCCCAATCGATTTTGGAGACGCGATAGGGCTTGCCGGGTTTGATGGTGGCGAAAAGGTCTAGATCGACGCGTGCTGGAGCTGGAGTGCTTATGGCGCGAGTTAGATTGTCGAGTGAAGCGTCTAGGAAGCCTGCGTTGCGGTAGACGGCGAGGACACGGTCGGTAATGGCTGATCCAGAGACACCTTCGTTGTAATGGCTGCCAGCGAGCGAGGAAGTGATCTTGTCGATCTCACTAACTTTGTCTGCGGAGATGCCTTCGAGTTGGAATGAATGCAATTGGATATCGGGGGAATCTATTCGGTACTCGATGGTTCTGTTTGGTTTGCCTAGGGCAGCGTCGTAGATCTTTGCGGAGAGTGTCGCTGCCACATGTTTTTCGGTGAGCATTTGCTGCAGGGCGTCCTGCACAGCTTGTTGAAGAGAACCAGCTTCCGGAAGCGATCCATTGAAGAGGGGGACCCGGCGGTGGATTTCGGCGGTGAGTTCGTCGTGTTGCCACCAGATGAAGTTTTCGAAGCCGACGGCCAAGGTCCGCGACTCATCGACGGGCTTCACTTTGAATATGACGCTAACGGCTTTGACAGGACCGTCGAGAGTGGCCTGGAGGTCGCCGAACGCGCCGGTGTCGACGAGACGCTGGGCTGTCGCCTGCAGGATGTCCCTGGTGAGATGATCTCCGGGCTTCAAGCCGGCGGCGGCCTCGAGATCAGCCTGAGAATATGGCACTATGCCGTCGAAGACGACCTTCGCTACGGTGTACTGGGCAAGTGCGTTGAGGGAGGTCAGGCAGAAGAGGGCAGATACAAGGCGTAAAGCTCTGAAAAGTCGCATAAGAGGCGAAGATTATCCGTTCTAAATGGGTTTGAAAAGCAAGAAGGCGCTGCAAGTGTGCAGCGCCTTTGTGGTTGATGCTGTGGGGTTAGTGGGTTTGGACTTTTTCGTGCCAGGAGTGGGCTCCTTTGAGAGCGTGGTTGACGTTGTTGATGTTTTCGACGCCGGTGGTGTTGAGCCAGTCTTCGAAGGCTTTGGGGCCCTGCTTGGCGTAGATGGCGATGCCGTCCTTCCAGGTGGCGCGGCCGCAGAGGACGCCGTTGAAGCTGGTGCCGGATTCGACGGCGAGCTCGAGGGTCTCGATGAAAACGGGGTTGGAGACGCCGGCCGAGAGGTAGATAAAGGGCTTGTGCGTCATTGTGGCCGCGTCCCGGAAGCGCTGCAGGGCTTCCTTGCGGGTGTAGGCTTTTTCGCCTTTGAAGGCTTTGGTGCCTTCGACGAAGGACATTTCGACGGGAACCTCGACTTTGAGGACGTCGACGTTGTAGCGGGCCTTGCCGAATTCGGCCATGGAGCCGGAGACGATCTCAGGTTTCTTCAGGGCATAGCCGAGGGACTTTTCATCGCCGCCTTCGGCGTCGTAGCCGACGAACTCGAGGAAGAAGGGGATGTCGTGGGCCACGCACTCGTCGCCAATGCGCTCGATCCAGGCGTGCTTGAGGTCGTTGACGGCGGTCTTCTCGAAGGGGGTGTAGTAGAGGAGGATCTTGATGCAGTCAGCGCCTGCTTCCTTCAGGCGGCGAACGCTCCAGAGGTCAAGGAGATCGGGCAGGCGGCCGGGGGTGGTGGCGTCGTAGCCGGTCTTTTCGTAGGCGAGGAGGAGGCCCTTGCCGTTGCGGTGCTTGGAGGCAGGGAGGCCGAACTCGGGATCGAGGAGGATGGCGGAGGCGTGTTTCGTGAGGACGGAGGTGACGAGAGTCTTGAAGACTTCGAGGTCGTGTGCGTCAGCAGCGGCGCCGCGCTCCTTGGCGAGGGACTTCTGGAGGGAGCCGCGCTGGTCCATGGCGGCGGCGGCGATGACGCCGCGATGGTCGGAGACTGCTTTCAGTCCTGCGAGTTTTCCTGGGGTTAACTTTTCCATTGGTGCACGTCTCCTGAAGGCTTTGATTTTTTGGGTATACCGAAGCTCATTTTACACAGTGTTGCTGATGATTTCTTGCATGGCATCGCGGTTGCTTTGTGACGGACGGCAGCTTCGGAAATATGAAAATGCACAGGGCGCGGACCGGCTGTTATTTGGATTTTCATAACAATTAGTTCACCGGCAACCATGGTGAGTAGTAGTGCATCCCTTGAACTAACCGTTGGCGCATATTTGAGTGCAGAGCGTCACGCCGTTACTGCACTTCGTCACTCAGTCCGGGTTGGTGGTCAAGATGGCAGTGGAACTGCGGGTAATTACGTAGATCGCAGACCTCTAGAGCGCCCTAAGTCTGCACATAGAAGGCTGGCTAACTGGGCCAGTCCAACACCTTTGGCTAACCGCAATCGCAAGCTGCGATTAGGCGGTGGTCCATTCTTTAAGGTTGAGGAGGATCCAAATGAAAAACACAGCTAACTTAAACAGCAAGATAGCTCTGATGTTAATCGTTTTTACTATCCTTGCTCTTACTACAGTAAGTCAGAAAGTATTTGCACAGGAGGCTGGGCAGATCTCTGGAACTGTTACGGATCCGACTGGTGCTGCTATCCCCAATGCAGTCGTCACTATTAAGAATGTGGGCACAAATGCGTCTCGAACAGTAAGTACAAGTGGTACGGGCGGTTATGTTGTTACAGGACTAGAACCCGCTACTTATTCGGTGTCTGTGACGAGTGCCGGTTTTCAGCCATACAGCGCGCGGGTTGAGGTAACGGTTGCTTCCAGAGTGACGGTTGATCCGAAGTTATCGGTGACCCAGGAAAGTACGACCGTTGAAGTGACTGCGGAGGGTGGTGCGCAGGCAAACACGCAATCGCAGGAGTTATCTCAGATCGTGAACGCGACTCAGGTTGCGCAGTTTCCGAGTCTTACTCGCAATCCGTATGATTTTGTGGCGCTTGCGGGCAATGTGTCGGCTGGCGACAGCACGAACAGCGGAGATTCGCGCAATGCATCGAATGGGAATTCACAGAATGCAACGACGCGCGGTGTTGGTTTTAACGTGAATGGACAACGATCCAGCGGAACGGAGATTCTTCTGGATGGTGTTGAAAACATCAGTGTTTTCGCGGACAACGTCGGTGTTTATGTTCCTGTCGATGCTACGCAGGAGTTTCGTGTTCAGACGACGAACTATGAACCTCAGTACGGCCGGGCTTCGGGCGGCATTGTCAATGTGACGACTAAGAGTGGGACGAATGCGTTCCATGGTGGATTGTGGGAGTTCAACCGGCTTTCTGCCTACACCTCGAATACGGTGTTGAATGCGCAGCAAGGACTTCCGAAAGGTGTTTACACGCGTAACCAGTTTGGTTTCGACGTTGGAGGGCCGATTCTTAAGAACAAGCTGTTCTTCTTCGGAAGCACGGAGTGGACCCGGGTTCGCAGTTCAGCGGTAAGCGTTGCAGCGGTGCCCACGCCACAGTTTCTGGCGCTTTCAGCCGCTAACACGCAGAAGTTCTTTTCGGATTACTCTGGCGGGAAGAACTTCAACTTCACGCAGACCTATACTGCTGGGCAGCTTGGAATTACCGGCATTCCAGCCAGCACACCGGCCTTTGGCATTGTGCCTTACACCGCGGCGATCAATGCCGGCGGCAGCGTTCCGCAGAATACCTACAACATCGTCGGCCGGTTCGACTATAACCTGAGCGATCGCACGCTGCTGTTCTTCCGTTATGCGAACTATAACGAGATCGACCAGGCTGGAGCTGCGTTTGCGTCCCCTTACAACCAATATGACGTTGCCAATTCGGACAAAGCCCAGGCCTATCTGCTGAGCGCGTCGCATGTGTTCTCAGCGTCATTGAGCGAGAACACCAAGTTGAGCTTCAGCAGGTTCAATGCGCCGTTGGCGTACAACACTAGTCTGCAGAACACGCCTGTACTGATCGTGTCTGTGAATGCGCAGTTGCCGACGACGAGTACGTTCATTCAACTGCCGGGCTTTTACGACTTTAATCCGGCGAACGGGGGGCTCCCGTTTGGTGGACCGCAGAACACGATTCAGGTCAATCAGGATTTGAACTACGTGAAGGGCAAGCATTCGATGCAGTTCGGCGGGCAGATCGTGTACATCCAGGCGAATGATGCCTATGGCGCGTATGCTCAGGCGACAGAGCAAGTGGGCAACAACCGACCGACCGGATTGCAGAACTTGCTCACCGGCAACCTGTTCCTGTTTGAAGCGGCGGTGAATCCGAAGGGCGCATTGCCTTGCGTACAGAATCCCTACCTTCCTTTGGTCGCCAACAACGCTAATGGCGCTTTGGCGGTGACCCCTGGCTGCTCGATTAATCTGCCGGCGAGTGCGCCCCAGTTTGCGCGCAGCAACCGGTTCCACGACTGGGCAGTTTACGGGCAGGATTCCTTCAAGCTCACACCCCGGATGACTGTTAATTATGGTGTGCGCTATGAGTACTATGGCGTGCAGCATAACAATAATCAGAATCTGGACTCGAACTTCTACTACGGTGGAGGCGGAAGTTACCCGCTGAGCGTTCGCAACGGCCAGGTCTATACGGTTCCGACGAGTCCTATCGGAAAGCTGTGGAATTCGCAGTATGGGACGGTTTCTCCGCGTGTTGGCTTCGCTTATGACATATTCGGCACGGGCAAGACTTCCTTCCGTGGTGGCTATGGCATTAGCTATGAACGCAACTTCGGCAATGTCACGTTCAACGTGATTCAGAATCCTCCGAATTACGCGGTCGTCAAAATTAACAACACGCAAATTACGAGCGCGAACAGTGGGCCCCTTGGAGGTTCTTCGGGTAGTGTTCCGCTTCCGCCGACGAGCTTGCGGAATGTGGATCAGCATATCCGCACGGCACAGACGCAGTTCTGGGATGCTGCGCTGGAGCAGCAGCTGGCACACAATACGGTCTTGTCGTTGCAGTATGCGGGTGCTCGCGGGCTGCATTTGTATGACATTAAGAACATAAACGCCCTGGGAAGCGGCAACGCGCTGCTTGGCGACCCGACGACGGATGGGAAGGGAAACCAGGGGCTTACGAGACTTATCAATCAATATTCCGATATCAATAACCGTGGCTCCAACGGCGACTCTTACTACGAGTCGATGAATATCCAGTTTCAAAGCACGAATTTGCACAATACGGGGTTGAGTCTTGTTGCCAATTACACGGTCGCGCATGCGCTGGACGATCTGAGCACGACGTTTTCGGAGACGAACAACGCGTTTGGGCTGGGATACACACAGCCCTTCAATCCAGGCTTCGATCATGGAAACGGAGATCTCGACATTCGTCAGCGTTTCGTGATCGCACCACTGTACCGGACACCCTTCTATGGCAAGGGTCACTGGATGGCCCAGGCGATAGGCGGATGGCAGGTCACAGGCATCTATACGGTTCGCACAGGAGTTCCGTTTACGTACTTCGACAGCACGAACAACAACAGCGGGTACCAGGTGGCACGGTATACGCCGGCGGCGGGAGTGGTTCCGCAGCATAGCTTTACCAAGATCCCGAGCGGACAGAATGGCGGAGGGACGAATAGTTACGTGATCGGCAATCTTCCTCCGGCTGTTGGCTTTGGAAACCCGGCGCTGTTTGGGGGGAATTGTGGATGCTCTGTCTCGGACTGGGGCCCATTCCCGGCGAACAACGTGGCTCGTAACAGCTTCCGTGGGCCTGGGGCGTGGACGTTCGATGCGTCGGTCAGCAAGACGATTCCGATTCACGAACAGATCAATCTCGAGTTCCGGGCTGAGGGGTTCGATTTGCTGAATCATCACAATCTCTATATCCAGGACGGTTTGAATGATGTTGCGAATGTCGGCGAAGGGGTCGCTGCTCCGATTACGGCGTCCAAGGGCGGCATTGGCAACAACAGTGGTGCGAACGATGAACGACGCTTCGGGCAGTTTGCGCTGAAGCTGAATTTCTAGGCCGGGAGGTCACTCCTTCGAGACAGTAACGCCCCTTTTGGAGAGGGGCGTTACTGTTTGCGGGGTCTATACCTCGGAGGGTTCGGGGTGGAGAAATTTCGCGAAATTGTACGGGGATCCTCGCCCCGGGCGTAGAAAATTTCATCCTTCCTTTAGGATGGACAGATATTCCCATTTCATTTCGGTGTTCCGAGAGTTCCTGAGGATTGATGCGAGAGATTGTGGTGCGGGTCGGCTTGTTGTGTGTGGTTTTGGCGAACGGCTCGTGGCTGGGTGCCCAGCAAAGTCCTCTTGTCGTCGAGCAGAGCAGCTATTCCATTCATCTTCTGTTGCATAAGATCGGCACCGAGACGTACACGGTTACGGAGACGGGTGCCGGGCGCGTGGATGGGCGCCTGGAGATGACGACCGCGTCGACGTCGTCGGACCGTGGGATGAAGCGAACGGTGACGTCGAAACTGGAGATGGATGCGAGGTCGTATGCGCCGTTGCTGCTTGAGCAGGCGTCCTCTCCATCTTCGGGGGCCGGAGGGGGGAGCTCGGAGGACGAGTGGCGGACGGAGGTGAGGGGCGGAGCTGTGTCGGTGCGGGAACGGAAGGTAGAACGCACGATGCGGAGGCCCGCGGTAGCGTTTGTGGGGTACGGAACGATGTCCGCGTCGATGCAGATGATGATGATGCGGTATTGGAAGCTGCATCATCAGCCGGCGCGGTTGCCGATTCTGCGGGCGAGTGCGGAGGCGCTGCCGCTGGAGATCAAGCTGGTGGGGCATGATGCGTTTTCAGTGAATGGCAGGATGGTGCGGCTGACGCGCTACACGGTGGCAAACCTGATGTTTGGCCGGGAGATCGTGTGGATGAACGATAGCGGCCGGCTTGCGGCGCTGATGACGTTTGCGGGTGGTTTGCCGCTGGAGGAGATCCTCGAAGGATATGAATCGGTTGAGAGCCAGTTGGAGCACAGCGGCGTTCAGCAGGAGATGCTGGATCTGGCTGATCTGGACCGGGAAGTTCCAGCGGTGGCGAGGGGGGCGTTTGCGATTGTGGGGGCTCGGCTGATTGATGGAACGGGGGCTGCGCCGGTTGAAGGCTCGGTGGTGGTGGTGCGGGATGGGCGGATTGTGGCGGTGGGGAGGGCAGGAGCGGTGAAGGTGCCGGTGGGTGCAAGGGTGATCCACGCGGAGGGTAAATCACTGCTGCCGGGACTGTGGGAGATGCATGTGCACTACTCCGGGGTGGAGTTTGGGCCGGCGCTGCTGGCGGCTGGCGTGACGACGGCTCGGGATTGTGGGGGCGAGTTTGAGTTTCTGACTACGGTACGGCGGGAGATTGACAAGGATCATGCGCTGGGCCCGAGGTTGTTGCTCGCGGGACTGATCGATAGCGGTGGGCCTTTGGCGTTTGGGTATGTCGATGTGAAGAACTCGACGGAGGCCGTGGAGGCGGTGGACAACTACGCTGATGCCGGGTTCGAGCAGATCAAGGTGTATACGCAGCTGCAGCCGGAGGTGTTGAAGGCGATATCGGCGGAGGCGCACAAGCGGGGCATGACGGTGACGGGACATGTTCCGGCGGCGATCAATGCGTTTGATGGGGTTGCGGATGGGATGGACCAGATTAATCATCTGCAGTTTGTGACGCGGGCGATGGTTCCAGAGGGGCAGACGGGAAAGGTGGATCTGGAGTCGAAGCGCGCGCAGGAGATGATCGCGTTGCTGAAGGAGAAGCAGATTATTGTGGACCCGACGGTGGGTTGGGGAGAGATGGCGGGGCATCCGAGCAATGTGGATGTGGCTTCGTTTGAGCCGGGGATCAAGGCTGCGCCGTATACGCTGTCGTCGAAGTTTCGGGCGCTGGGTGTTCCGGCAGCAGACGAGGCGAAGTTTCGTGAACGGATGAAGACGAACCTGGAGGTTGTGGGGGCGCTTTATCGTGCCGGCGTCACGATTGTGCCGGGGAGCGATACGGGACTGATTGGGTATGGACTGGATCGGGAACTGGAGCTTTATGTGCAGGCGGGGATGACGCCCATGGCTGCGATCCAGTCGGCGACGATTGTGTCGGCGCGTGTGATGAAGCTGGATGGGGAATCGGGTTCGATTGAAGTGGGCAAACGAGCGGATTTAGAGCTGGTGGATGGGAATCCGCTGGAGAATATCAGCGACATCCGGCGCGTGGTGAGCGTGGTGAAGGATGGCCGGATGTACGACAGCAAAAGGCTGGGTCGTAGTGTGGGTTTCAATCGGTAGAAGCTATTACGCGGACGCGAGGATTTGTTTTGGTCGGCGAGGAGTTCGTTGATGCCCTTTTCGGTCTACCTTTACCCGCGCACGCAGGCCACCATGCACCAATTCAGGTCGCTCCGAGGATTGGAATCTTCTCCGACACAGACACAGCCTGTCGCCGGTTGGTTACAATCCAAGGGCGGATTTGAGGGCTTCCGTAGCCAGTGAAACACCGATCTTCTGCGAGACTGTCAGTGCCCATTTGCCCGCAGTTTTCAGGTATTCAATGACCTTGGGCCCGTCCTTCTGACGCGCACTTTGCTCAGCAGCAGCAATGGCACCCACCGCGAGCTTCTCGCCGGGTTCAGTCGCATTGCGTTCCATTTCTTTTTGCAGTATCGCTAGATCATCTGCGAGCTTTGCGAGGTCGACCTTCCCCCCGAGTTGGTTCCAGACCTGGTTGAATGAAATATCGTGCGCATGTGCATTCGGTCCGACCGCGCCGGTCTGTCCCTGGATGTTGTATTGATCTCCCATGATTGCTCCTATGTACAGGTTTCGTGTACTTGACTCGTAGTTGCCGGCGAGCGCTCCCGCCTCGACCTGCATCTTTACATATCGCTCTATTGTTTCCTCCTTCTGTGCGCTGAGAAAATTCTGTTCAAAAAGGTCGAACTCTGCCGTGAGGACTTCGCCCAGGGGAAATGAATTTGGGGTATTGACCGGGCGAGGTTGAAAGTCGAGCGGGAACGCCCCATTGAACTGATAGTCGGACTCGGTCGTGAAGGAAATTGTGGGCAGTGAGGCCGCACCGATTGCGCCAGTCCAGTACAGAGTACTTATAGCCTTCAGGTCCGCGCAACGCAGAACCACTTTCAAAACCGCCAGTTGTTCAAACTGGTCGAAGACAAGGGGATTGTCGAAGTGGACGTCTTCGAGCCATGTGAAGCGATAGCCGCGTGATTCGACGAGGAGGGCTACCTCTTCGCGTTCCTTTGCGCTGAGGGCCGAAAGTCCCAATCCACCGCAGCCCTGCTGGTCCGTGCTGGGTTGATAGCGCGTTGGCGGAGGATCGCCCATGTATGCCTTCAGGAGACGTAATGCCTGAAGATGCTCACGGACCTGACGAAAGTATGTGCGATGCGAGAAGCGCTGCTGCATGATGCGAGGCGGCAAGATATCGTTTGGCAGCCGGTCATCAATGAAAACGACGACCGGTTTGCGGGAGCGGAGGGCAAGAGCAATCTCAAACAGGATGTATTGAGAAGGGCCTGTTGCACGCCAAGTCAGGACGGCGACCATACCATCGCAGCTGGAGAGGTTCTGTTGGAGCTTCGACTCGTTGACGGTCTTGGAAGGGGGGTCGAAGTTGACGATCATCTTTTCGGCCTGTTCGATCAGCACGCCGAAGTGTTTGTTTATCGAGGCATCTTCTTCGCGATAGCTATGTGCCCAATAGACGATGTGCATAGTTGGCGCTGCGACTCACGTGGCGTTGTCGAGTACGTCCCGCTGGGTGGCGAGGAGTTCGTGGATGCCCTTTTCGGCGTAGTCGAGCATCTGGTTGAGCTGGGTGCGGGTGTAGGAGTCGTGCTCGGCGGTGGCCTGGGTTTCGACGAGGCCGCCGTTGGCTAGCATGACGACGTTCATGTCGACGGCGGCGCGGGAATCTTCTTCGTAGCAGAGGTCGAGGAGGATGTTGCCGTCGACGATGCCGACGGAGGTGGCGGCGACCATTTGTTTCAGGGGCGAGGCTTTTAGCGTGCCCGCGGCGACGAGTTTTCCGAGAGCGAGGGCTAGGGCGACGCAGGCTCCGGTGATGGCGGCGGTGCGGGTGCCTCCGTCGGCCTGGAGGACGTCGCAGTCGAGGATGACGGTGCGTTCGCCGAGGGCCTTCATGTCTACCACCGAGCGCAAGGATCTTCCGATGAGGCGCTGGATCTCGTGAGTGCGGCCGCCAATCTTGCCGCGTTCGGCTTCGCGGGCGGTGCGGGTGAGAGTGGCGCGGGGGAGCATGCCGTATTCGGCAGTTACCCAGCCGCGGCCTGAGTTGCGGAGCCAGCCGGGGACACCCTGCTCGATGGTGGCGTTGCAGAGGACGCGGGTATTGCCAGCTTCGATGAGGACAGAGCCTTCGGCCATGGCGACGTAGTGAGGAGTGATGCGGATGGGTCGGAGGGAGTCGGCTGAGCGGTGGTCGGGGCGGAAGAGCTGGGTTGGAGCGGTTGCGGACATTCGAGAATTATAGTTCTGAGATTGTTCTTATGATTTTGTGTGTTGGGCGTACGGATGAGTTCGGTTAGGTTCGGGGAAGAGTTCCAATTTGGGATTGGTTCCGTAATGGGAAATGTAACGGAAGTGGTATTTGCTGGAGATTTTGCAGGTTTTGGGCTGGGGCGGTTCTATATTGGGAATTGCTGGATTGGGAGTCATATGCGAAGAACTGGAGTGATGGGCTGATTTGAGACTACTTAGCGAATGAGTTCCAGTTTGGCACTTGAAGTGATTACAGAAGTGCACCTGCTATAAGAGCTAGACGTGCAGGAAAAGGCGGAATGAAGTAAATGCAGGCAATGCAGAGCAGTACTGCCTCAGGGTCAGGGAATTTTTCAGGGAAGTTTGCGGCGCTTCGACATGTGACGCGCGAGATGAGTCTTAACCGGGCAGCGATGCCTGTGGTGCGACGGGCGGCGACGCCGGTCGCGAGTGATTCGGCTCCGGTGGCGGGTGTGTCCGAGGGTGCGGGGCTGGCACATGATGCGGGGAATCTGCTGGGGGCGTTGAGTCTCTATTCGGATCTGCTGGCGATGCCGGGTGTGTTGCATGAAGAGCATCGCGAGTATGCCGACGAGTTGCGGATGCTGAGCGATCGCAGCTGGGCGATGATCAACCGGCTGGTGAATCATTCGCGTGCGGGGCTGCCGGTGACGGCGCAGACGGAGATGTCGGTGCTGCCGAATGTGGTGGACCGGTGCCGCGGGTTGCTAAGCAGGGTGGCGGGGCGGACGGTGGAGATCTCGTATGGGGTTGGGGCGTTTCGACCGGTGCGGGTGCCGGTGGAGGGAGTGGAGAGGATTCTGACGAACCTGGTTAAGAATGCGGCGGAGGCGACGCCGTGGGTGGGGGCTATTTCGATCCATGTGGAGGGCGTAATTGAGCGGGGTGAAAACGAGGGTGATGAAGACCGGCGGCGCGTGGTGATGACGGTGCGGGATCGCGGCTGCGGGATGGACCAAGCGGCGGTGCGGCGGTTGATGCAAGCGGGTGGGATCTCGAGCGCAAATGGGCGAGGATTGGGCTTTCGCGTCGTGCGGGAGCTCGTGGCGATGTCAGGTGGGTGTCTGAGCATCGAGAGCCAGCCAGAGGTAGGGACGAGTATTTCGGCGGAGTGGTATGTGGTGGAGCAGTCTGATGCGGAAGTGCGGGAGGCGGAAGCGAAGGCCAGGGAGGCTGGAGTGAGGAGATTGCTAAAGGGAGAGGCTGGGTGGATTGCATGCTAAGGGCGATGGGCTTACAGACGGCAGGTATGGGAATGACGAAGGTGGGAGAGGTTGAAATGCTGAGTGAACGAGTAGCTATGATGCCGGTTGCTGGGGAGCGGACGGATGCGCCGTCGGGCGTGTTGGTGGGTGTTTCGCCGGTGACAGTGCCGGCGACGATGACGGAACAAGGTGCACAGAAGAACGGTGCGGCTGAGCATTTTGGGCTGCTGCATATGCTGGTGGTCGATGACGATGAGGCGGTGCGGAAGGCTTGCTGCCAGATTGCGTCGGGGATGGGCTTCGCGGTGGTGTTGGGCGCGGAGAGCGCGACGGCTGCGCGGGCGATCTTGAAACATCAGCGGATTGATGTGTTGCTGCTGGATCTGAAGCTGCCGGGTGGTGGCGGCCTGCCGCTTCTGGAACAGGTGAAGGCGCTGCATCCGGATGCGGCGGTGGTGGTGATGACGGCGTTTGCTACGGTGTCGTCGGCCGTGGAGGCGATGCGGATTGGTGCGGGGGACTATCTGACGAAACCGTTTGCGTTGGAGGAGCTGACGACCGTATTGGGGCGGACGGCTAAGCAGCTTGAACTGGATGTGCAGAGCAGGTTGTTGCGCGAGAGGTTGAGGACGCAGCAGGGGATGGGCGGGCTGGTGGGGCGGTCGCCTGAGATGGAGAAGCTATATCGGATTCTGTCGAAGGTCGCGTATTCGACGCATCCTGTGCTGATTCTGGGGGAGAGTGGGACGGGAAAGGAGTTGGTGGCGCGGTCGATTCACTTCAATGGGCCGAATGCTTCGAAGCGGTTTGTGACGGTGGATTGCGGGTCGCTGGTGCCGACGCTGATTGAAAGTGAGTTGTTTGGGCATGTGAAGGGGGCGTTTACAGGCGCCGATCGCGCGAAGGAGGGGTTGCTTGCGTCGGCTGAGGGTGGGACGGTGTTTCTGGATGAGATTGGTGAATTGCCGATCGATCTACAGGCGAAGTTGCTGCGGGCGCTGCAGGAGAAAGAGGTTCGTCCGGTGGGGTCGACGACGGCAAAGCCGATTTCGGCGCGCGTGCTGGCTGCGACGAATCGGGATCTTGCGGGGATGGTGGAGCGGGGCACGTTTCGCAAGGACCTCTACTTCCGGTTGAATGTGGTGAATCTGCGGATTCCTCCGTTGCGGAATCGGAGAGAAGATATTGCGCCGCTGGCGGTTCACTTTCTGGAGGGGATGGAGAAGGAGTCAGGAGTGGAGAGGACTTTTTCTGATTCGACGCTGCGCGTGATGGCGGAGTATGACTGGCCGGGGAATGTGCGCGAGCTTGAGAACGCGATTGAGCGGGCTTGTGCGTTGTCGTCAGGGCCGGTGCTGCATATGGGTGATCTCCCGACGCAGTTGCAGAACTTCCGGTTGCAGCAGGGGCCGGCGGTTCAGGCTGAGGAGGATCTGGAGCGGAGTGAAGGTGTGAGGGCCGGCGGCGGCGAGATTGTGTCGATTGCGGAGATGGAGAAGCACGCGATTCTTGAGACAATTCGGCAGTTGAATGGCGACAAGTTGATGGCGGCGAAGTTGCTCGGGATTGGGAAGACGACGTTGTACCGCAAGCTGAAGGAGTATGGGATTTCGGATGGGTTGGGAGACTGAGTGTTGCGGGGTTGGCGCCATGGATCCAATCGGAGAATAGAATCTGTTTGAGGAAGGTGCGGCAATGGAATGTACTCATCTGGACCAGATACGGAAGGTGAAGCCGTCGGCGAAGGGTTGTGAGGATTGTTTAAAGATTGGGGGCACGTGGGTGCATCTGCGGATGTGCATGGAGTGCGGGCATGTGGGGTGCTGCGACTCTTCTCCGAACAAACATGCGACGAAACATTTTCATGCGACGAAACATCCGATCATGCGTTCGTTTGAGCCGGGGGAGAGCTGGGGCTGGTGTTACATCGATGAGGTCGAGGTGGACGAGAAGTGGCCTTCGTGAGGTGAGGACTGACGCTGTTCGAGCGTATGTTAGACTCGTGCGACCGCGGAGGAGAATGAACGATGAAGCCCTCGGACCTGACGCGACGAGAACTGCTGCTCAAGTCTGCGGCACTGGGATCGTTGACAGTGCTTTCTACGCTTTCCTTCGACGAAGCTCTCTGGGCGTGGGACGAGAGCGAACAGAAGCCTCTTAAACCGACCGCGTGGGACGAAATCGGTCCCTTCTATAAGCGCGAGGCGCCGCAAACAACGCAGCTGAGCCGTCCCGGCGATCCGGGACTTCCAGTGCGCGTGTCGGGGAGGGTTTTCGATAGTCGAGGGAACGTGCTCTCGGGGGCGAAGATCGAAATCTGGCAGGCGAATCATCGAGGTATCTATGATCTCGACGGCTATGGTTACCGCAGCACCTTGATAGCTGGTGGCGAGGGACAGTATGACTTCCGTTCCGTAATGCCGGGCCACTACCCTGGCCGTGTCTGCCAGCACATCCACTACCTGGTCAGCGCTCCCGGACACAAGCCGTTGACCACGCAACTTTACTTCGCGACAGATCCCGTCTTCGAGGGCGATCCTGAACATAACTACACGCGCGATCCTCTGATTCAAAGCGTCGACTTGGTGCGGCCGGTGACGCTTGCCGGCGATCCCAAAGAAATTTGCGCACTGGTGAATTTCGAGATTGTTGTGGAGCGGCTGTGAAGCGCGTAGTTGAATTTGCACTGGCGTTGTTCGCAGGCTTTGCGGTATCGGCGATGGCACAGCCGCGTCCGGGGAGTCCGCAGATGATCCGGGCACAAGCACCTGTGACAGCAGTTGCGCTGTCCGCAATCTCCAACCGGGCGGTAATCGTAAGCCGCGACAAGAAACTTACGTTGTGGGACCTCGAGGGCAGCCGGTTGGTGGAGACGATTGCCCTCACCACTGCTGACATTGATGTTGCCGCCATCTCCGACGATGGCCGCTGGATCTTTACGGGCGACCATTCGGGAAACATGTATGTTTGGGATGCCGGCACAGGGCGGGCGCAGGTACAGGTGCGAATGCACCACTATCCCGGCGCCGTCTCTTTTTCCCACGACAGTAAGTTCATCGCTATAGCGCCGATGGGCGACCCGGTTCAGGTTTTCGATGTCGCTGCGAGCAAGTTGCTCTATGAGACGAAAGCAGTCACGGGTGGTACGGCGGCGCTTGCGTTTTCGCGTGACGGCGGTTCGATCGCGACTGCCGATGCCGATACGGCGGTACGCGTGTATGACGCCCGTACCGGAAAGTTGGTCGCTGAGAATCGCGATTTTTTGCTTGAGCCGCTGGCCGTGGATTTCACGGCTGATGGCCGGCAGGTGGTTGCCGGGGGCGGAGACAAGATTCTTATGTTCATCGACGCGGCAAGCGGCAAACTTATTCGGCGCTTGCCGAAGACAGAAGAGCCAGTTGCTTTCTCCTGTCTTAAGGTGTCGCCCGACGGCTCGGTGGTCGCTGTCATTTTTATGAAGGCGGAGAACATGACTCAGGCTGCGCCGGTGGTGATGTGGGAGGTGTTGTCGGGCAAAAGGAAATCTCAGTGGTTGCCCGACAAATTGGCACTCTGGATGGATTGGACGCGCGATGGGCGCCTAATTTCTGTTGGGTTTGACGCTGATTCCATGGTCGTTTGGCGAGTTCCCTAGACTGTTCCTGATAATCGGGCACAGTTCAGAAGCGGCGTTGAGGTCTGTCGCAATGCGCATCTGAGACGTTTGTTATTCTTGCTCTATCTGAAAATGTCTTTCGCTGCGCGAAGATCAAGGGAGTTTTATGTCTGATGAAGTTTTGAATGCTGCGCCGGTTGTGGCTCCAGCGGTAAAGATTACGGTTCGTCCGAATGGGCCGTTGCGGGTCGAGGGCCCGATCTCGCTGGTTGATGTGAATGGTAATGAGTGGGACCTGACAGGGAAGCCGGCGATCTCGCTTTGCCGCTGCGGGATGTCGTCGAAGCGGCCGTTTTGTGATGGGACGCACGGCCGAGAAGGATTTCAGTGCGATGCCAGCCCGATACCGAAAGAACCGATTGCGCTGGGATAGGATTGCGTGGCCGCGACTGCAATGATGGAGTCAGCTTCGATTTGAAGGTGCTTCGTGTGTTGTCGCGGTCTACTGGTTTTGAGTGATTCCTGGAATTTGATTTCAACTTGAGGTGTTAGCTCCATGAAGGTTCGCCACTGCTCCAAAGCAATTTTTTCGTTGTGTTTGCTGATTTCGGTTGTTGCGGTGAGGGCGCAGGAGGCTCCGCAGAAGGCAGCGACGAAGGAATATACGCGCAGTGAGGCGATGGTGCCGGTGCGTGATGGAGTGAAGCTGCATGTGGTGATTCTGCGGCCGGTGGGATCGGAGAGCGCGGGAGAGCCGCTGCCGTTTTTGATGGAGCGGACGCCGTATGGTGTGGATCGCAACTCGTCGAAGACCGTGAACATGAGTAAGCCGGAGTTGGCGGCTAGTGGATACATCTTTGTTTTCGGCGATATTCGCGGGAGGTATGCGTCGGAAGGGCAGTTTGTGATGAACCACCCGATCGTGGCGCATACGACGAAGAACGATGTAGACGAGACGACGGACACGCGGGACACGATCGACTGGCTGCTGAAGAATGTTCCGAACAACAGCGGGAAGGTAGGGGTGCTGGGGGTTTCGTATCCGGGGTTCCTGGCGATTTCGGCGGGGATTGATGCGCATGCGGCGGTGAAGGCGATCTCGCCTCAGGCTCCGATGACGAATATCTGGCTGGGCGATGATTTTTTTCATAATGGTGCGTTTCGCGAGACGTATGGGTTTGATTACGTGCAACAACTTGAGGCTCAGAAGACGGATGTGCCGGTGCAGAGCAAGGAAGATATGTATGACTTCTTTCTGCGCAATGTGAACTTTGCCGGGGCGGCGCAGGCGGCGAAGATGGAGAACCTGCCGACGGCGAAGGTGTTTTTGACGCAGCCTGCTTATACGAAGTTCTGGCAGGATATGGCGGTGGAGAAGCACTTGACGAAGGTGGAAGTGCCGACGCTGGAGGTGGGTGGATGGTGGGACCAGGAGGACATGTGGGGGACGCAGGCTGAGTATGCTGCGCTTGAGCCGCACGATAAGGAACACGATGTATTTCTGGTGCTGGGGCCGTGGAACCATGGTGGATGGAATCGCAGGACGCTGAGTTTGGGGGCGATTGATTTTGGAGTAGACGCGGGGGAGCAGTATAGGAAGACGATTGAGGCGCCGTTCTTTGAGAAGTATTTGAAGGACCATGCGGGATTTGAGTTGAAGAACACGGCGAGCTTTCGCACGGGTGTGAACCAGTGGGAACGGTATGATGCGTGGCCTCCGAAGGTTGGGTTTCATGAAGGGAAGCTTTATCTGACGAAGGACGAGGGGCTGAGTTTTACGGCGCCTAAGGGTGGCGAGGTCGCGGGTTCGTATGTGGCCGATCCGGCGAATCCGATTCCTTATCGGAACAGACCGATTCAGCCGACTTATGGAGATGGGTCGAAGTGGCGAACGTGGCTGGTGGAAGATCAGCGGTTTGTGAGTGGGCGGAAGGATCTGGCTAACTTTCAGACGCCGATGCTGGACCACGATGTTACGGTGACGGGCGACGTGATGGCGGATATCTTTGCGGCGACGACGGGCTCGGATTCGGATTGGGTGGTGAAGCTGATCGATGTGTATCCCGATGATGCGCCAGCGCCGATGGGTGGGTATCAGTTGATGATTGTGGATGAGATCTTTCGCGGGCGGTATGTGAAGAGCTATGAGAAGCCGGAGGCGTTGACGCCGGGTAAGGTGACGGAGTTCAAGTGGAGTTTGCATGGCGCGGACCATACTTTTTTGAAGGGGCACAAGATTATGGTGCAGGTGCAGTCGAGCTGGTTTCCGCTGTATGACAGGAACCCGCAGACGTTTGTGCCGAATATCATGACGGCTCCGGCGAGTGCGTACAAGGCGGCGACACAGACGATTTATGGGTCGGAGAAGTATCCGTCGCATCTGGAGTTTTCGGTTCCGGAGTAGAGTTTCGACGAGGGCGTTTTGACGATCAAAACGATCAGCAGCCGGGAGGTTTACCGGAATCCGTGGACTCGCGTTCGTGAGGACGTGATTGAGCGGGCGAATGGCCATCGTGGAATCTATGGGGTGGTGGACAAGGATCCGGCTTCGATCATTGTTCCGATGGAGGTGACGACGGAGGGTGAGTTTGTTTATTTGATCGAGCAGTTTCGATATACCGTTGGTGCGCGGCATTGGGAGCTTCCGCAGGGTGGGTGGGAGACGGCGGATGTGGTGCCGGAGGAGATGGCTCGCGGGGAGTTGAAGGAAGAGACGGGCTTGACGGCAGAGCGAATGACATTTCTATCAACGCTGCAGATCGCGTATGGTGTGATGAATCAGAAGCACCATGTTTTTTTGGCTGAGGGGCTGACGACGGGGGAGCCGGACCGGGATGCGGAGGAGAGCGACCTGATAGTGCGACGGGTGAGTGTGGGCGAGTTTGAAGAGATGATTGTGGATGGGACGATTGTCGATAACTGCTCGGTGGCGGCGTGGGGGCTTTACCGGCTTTGGCGGGAGCGGCAATCGAAGTAGACTGGGGGTGCGTTGCTGGTAAGCGGATGTTGCTCGTCACGGTGGCAGGGCGTTTCGTCCCATTGTTCTCGCTTGTAGAAGGTGGCGTCTCTAGAATCCCTTGTACGCGGTTGATCGAGGATACGAGATGGCAAATAGAACGTGGTGGTTGTGTGTTTTGAGTGGTGCTTTGGTTTGGCGGCTTGGGTTTTGCGGTGTAGGGTTTGCTCAGGATTCGGCGATGTTTCGCGGGGATGCGGCTCATTCGGGTATCTATGCGGGGAGTGGTGTTCCGAAGTTGAATAGGGTGAAGTGGAAGTTCAAGACGGGCGGGGAGGTAGTGTCTTCGCCGGCCGTTATTGGTGGTGTGGTGTATGTGGGAAGCAACGACGGGAGGCTATATGCAATCGATGAGGCGACGGGTTCGTTGAAGTGGAAGCTTGCTACGGGTGCGCGAGTAAGTTCTTCGCCTGCGGTTGCGGATGGGGTGGTCTTCTTTGGGAGCTATGACGGCAATTTTTATGCGGTGGATGCGGCGACTGGCAAAGTGAAGTGGAAGTTCAAAAATGCGGGCGAGCGTCGCTATGCGGCGACACATTTGCATGGAGCTTTGCCGGTCGGGGAGACGATGCCGGACCCTTTTGATGTTTATCTATCGTCGCCTGTGGTGTGGAAGGGGGCGGTTTATTTCGGAAGCGGCGATGGAAATGTGTATGCATTGGATGCGGGCAGCGGTGCGGTGAAGTGGAAGTTCAAGACGGGTGATGTGGTTCATGCTTCGCCGGCGATTGCGGATGGCAGGCTGTTTGTGGGGAGCTGGGATAGCTACTTCTATGCGCTGGATGCGGCTACGGGCGCGGAGGTGTGGCGATTCAAGACGGGTGAGGACCCGGATATTCATAACCAGGTGGGGATTCAGTCGTCTGCGACGGTGGTGAATGGTGTGGTTTATTTTGGGTGCCGAGATTCGAAGTTTTATGCGCTGGATTCGGCGACGGGGAAACAGGTGTGGATGTTTCCGAACAATGGATCGTGGGTGATTACTTCGCCGGTGGTGCGGGATGGCAAGGTGTACATGGCTACTTCCGATACGGCGCTGTTGCATGTGCTGGATGCGAAGACGGGAGCACCGATTGGTTCGTTGAAGTACCACTGGCCTATCTTCGGGTCGCCGGCGATTGCTGGTTCTACGTTGTACCTAGCGGGCCAGGATGGGAAGCTGGTGGCGATCGATCTGGGCGCGTGGAAGCAGGTGTGGGCGTTTCAGACGGAGGCTTCTCGGGAGAATCTGGCTGGACTTTCGAAGCCGGATGGCGCTCCGGATTATATGAAGGTGACCCACGGGAATTTCTATGATGATGTGGTTACTGCGACGGACAAACTGCACGCGGTCGGGATGATACTTTCGTCGCCGGTTGTCTCGGGCGGCGTGGTTTATTTTGGTAGCGCGGATGGAAACGTTTACGCGCTGAATTAGCTGCGCGTGGGTTGAGTAAGGGACGCTACCTTGGGCGTCGCTTCTGCATCAAAGTTTTCTGGCGGGAACTTTGATAGAAGAATCTATCAAGACGGCGGATGGGCAGATTGCTTCCAAGAGGAAGAGAGGTGTGTGGGGATGGATTGCCGTCTCTCTGCTGATTGCCGTCATTGTCCTTGCGGTGATTGGTGAGGTAATAATGCATCGCGCGGCTCCGATTTTGAGGGGGCGCGTGATTGAGACGCTGAGCACGCGCTTCAACAGTCGGGTGGAGATGGATGGGTTTGACGTTTCGCTGGTGAAGGGGCTTGAGGTTTCGGGTAGTGGGCTGCGGATCTTTCCGGAGGACGAGGTAGTCGCGGCGGGGGCGACGGAGCCCCTGATTGAGTTGGGACATTTTTCGTTCCATGCGGGCTGGACGGGGTTGTTTGCGAAGCCGATGCATGTGAGCACGGTGCATGTGACGGGAATGGCGATTCATGTTCCGCCGAAGGAGATGCGGGCGCAGGCACCGAAGGGACGGCGGCATCTTGGGCAAATCAGGATTGTGGTGGATCAGATTGTGTTCGATGATTCGAAGCTGGTGATTGGGACGATGAAGCCGGACAAGGATCCGCTGGACTTTGAGATGAGCCAGATCGTGATGCGGAACGTGGGGCCGGACGCGCCGTGGGACTATGACGCGACACTGGTGAATGCGATTCCCAAGGGCGATATTCATGCGAAGGGAACGTTTGGGCCGTGGAACAACGATAGTCCGGGCGATTCGACGGTGACGGGACACTACACGTTCGATCGCGCTGATCTGGATACGATCAAAGGGATTGGGGGGATTCTGTCTTCGGTTGGGGATTTTACGGGGCAGTTGAACGACATCACTGTTGATGGGACGACGGAGACGCCGGATTTCTCTTTGGATACGGCGAACCATAAGATGCCGTTGCATACGAAGTTTCATGCGATTGT